>Ga0207421_10000560_pt1 | contig 48170 bp, 23 predicted proteins | sample SodLakKL_010_SED_4_FD_187542 | JGI IMG/M metagenome (GOLD analysis project Ga0207421, IMG submission 187542) | Alkaline sediment microbial communities from Lake Tanatar, Kulunda Steppe, Russia - 8KL_010_SED (SPAdes) (version 2) | ecosystem: Environmental > Aquatic > Non-marine Saline and...
TAAGGCTGCATTTTTAACCACGGAATACGCAGAATATACGAAAAGGGGCTGCATTTTTTTAACCACTAATAAACACTAATCTACACTAATCCGATGCGGTAGGATTAATCTCTCCCGTTGGTCGAGCTTAATTCTCCCGCAGGTGTTATCATCCCTTCGGGATATTTTTATCTGCGTGTATCAGCGTAATCCGCGGTTTTTTGTGGCTTTTTGCATGCCGCGACGTAGGCTTTGCGAAGTCGGGTGTATTTCATGGCTGCGCCATATCAGAAAATAACCGCCGCTCCCTTCGTTCATAACGGCTCCTTTCGTGGTTTAGGTTTAAAGGTTGGCGGGCACAAAAAAGCCCGCCTGATAATTAGCGGGCCCACATGTTATTATAACAAGAAAACGGGGAGAAATTAAGGGAACAGGTTCAGGGGAAAGGGAAAGGTTGAATGGCGGTACTGAGGGGAAAGTGACAAGGAAGGGAGGCTTGTTACCCGCACGCTGTGCATATTTCGAAAGGTTTATTCCGGCGGAATTGCTCACCAGGAAAACCATTCTTTTCTGAAAACCGCGCATATATGGGGGTGTTGAGAACTTGGGCTATATTACCCGTACTTACACCCGCGTTTCGCATCTTACCTGCTGAAAGCCCTGCATAGGCGCGAGTTTGGAAGTCAGAATCAATTCCCGCTATAACCCCTGCTGTCCGAAGTGTCTCCTTACCAAGCTGTCGCCGGTAAACAGAAGAAGGATTCTGAGCCGGCATGAAAGCCGGTCAGTGACCGGTTCTGTGAATAGTGGCTGTAGGTGTAAGATTCTGATTATTATTATTAACCTATTCCGCACCGACTTCATGACTTATTTGGAACCCTTGGCACAAGCCAACGCGCCGCCGCTCTCCGCGGCCTTCGCCGTTGCCTCCCCCTGCGTAGCGCTGGCCCGCGATGGAAAACCCGGGAAAGCTCTCCCCCTGGTCGGCGAAGGTACTCCCGCCGCTCAATCGGTCGGTCGACTCGGCCCCGTCCGCTCCCCGGTAGGAGATCTCGCTCGTTCTCACCTCAAGCTCATGCCAAGTTCCGCCCGCCGTGCGGTACTCAAAGGCGAAGGGCCGCTCCTCCCGAAACCACTGCGCACCGTGCGGGGACTCGTGCGACCGCGCAAGCTGGAGCACCACCCCGTCGATCCGCTGCGCCTCGGCGAAATCGTAGCCCACCCGGATCTCGTTCTCCCGGTCGGCGCCGCGCGGAATGTGGAGGAGCCCCGGCTCCTCGACGACTTCCGTCGCGCCGGCGGTGCCTCCGGCAGCTCCCGCGCTCACCGTCCCGTCGTTGAGCGCATCGGTCGTTCCCTCAGCGATCACGTGCCCCCCCGCTCGGCTCACCGACCACCTTCCCTCGGCCACCACCCCCGGCGACCACGCGCGGTTGCGCGCGGTGTAGAGTGAGAGGCCTTCCACCCTCACCTCGTCCTGACCCGGCCCCGGCTCGAGCTCCATCGCAATTGCATCGCCCGCCCCGGCCGAAAGCCCAACCGCGTGCGGCGCAAGCGCCCCCCGCACCTCGCCGCCGGCGCCGGCGTTCACAAACGCCCACGCGCCGTCGGTGTAATTGAACGGCCGCAGCGAAGACTCGCCCACCCCCGGCTCCACCCAGCCGCCTGCCGGCAGCAATCCCGCAGACACTACCTCGCGCGAGCCGTCGCCCGCCGCTCCAAACCCCTCGACCCGCCACGGAGTGTATTCTACCCCGCCTGAGTAGAAGCGCAAGGCCGCGTCCGCAAGCGCCCGCCCTTCGGCCGCCTCCAGCGGGCGATACTGGCGGTAGTCGTAACCGTCCGCGAAGGGGCGCGTGCCGTTCGGGTTGCCGCCTCCCTCGACGCCGCCTCCCGCCCCACCGATAGCGAGCGCCGGCTCCGGCGGCGCAATCCCGCGCTCCTCGAGCCCGAGCATCTCCGCGACCACGTCCGAGAAAAGCGGCTTACCGAGCGCGTAGCACACCACCAGGTACGCCGAAAGATACGGGTCGCGCTCCCCACCGCTGAGCGCCGAAAGCCCGCTCGCCCCGGGCCCCAGGGCCGGAAGCCGCATCACCCCGCGCGCCTCTCCGGCAATCTCGAATGACCGCGAGAGCCGCCGCCCGAGCTCCGCGCGCACCGGCCCGCGTCGGTTCACACGAGGATCGAAAGGATGCTCATCCGCCGGCCCCAGAAACCGCTCCCCCGGCTCCATCCGGGTTCCGAGGAGGGCTTCGCAGACAACGGTGCATCTGGGCGCCCGCCGCCGGGCGGCTCGTCGGCCGGTGCGAAGCGCTTTCCGACCAGCCTGTGCCGACGGAGAACAGCTCGGCTCACACGGCTTCCGCGCCCGGCGGCGCCGGGTGCTCCGCTCCTACTCCTCGCGCCGGCCGGCTGCGGGGAGTCACGCGAGCGCCCGGCGGCAAAGGCAGAGCGCCGCCGTCCCCGCCGGTCTCTGCCCCGCCGGCACAATGAGACCGCCCCTTCGGATCCCGGGCTTCGCGGACCGGCACCTCTGCCGGGCGGCGGACGGGCTCACTCCGATCGCCCTGCCGCCCGGACCGCCGCTTGCGGGGTATCCGCTACGCCCCCTTGCGCGAAGAGAAGAGCCACGCGCAGCTACACCGGTTCCAGGTTGCCCCCGACTATCGCCTCGGGTTCCGTGCCGGCCGGAACCCGAGGGTGAAGGTCTCCACTCCCGGTGGGTAGGTCTGCTCACCTCCCACGCGCAGCCCCGGCTTGCGGCTGTTCCAGGCGCCACCGCGGATGATCCGCCCGCCGCCGCTCGCGCTCCCAGTCCACTCGTTCACGTTCCCGCTCAGGTCGTAGAGGCCCAACGCGTTGGCCTCGCGCGTGGCTACCGGGCGACTGAGTATCGCCGCGCCTTCGCCGACCCCGGCGTTGTCCCAGTACCACGCCACCGCTCCGGTGGCTTCGACGTCGCGGTAGTCCGCGTGTGCTCCCGCGGCGTGGCTCCCGGGCGTCCAGTACCACGGCTCTCGGTACACCGCTCCGTCGCTCAATGGCTCCGCGCCCTCCCACCGTCCGGCAAGCTCGTGCTCGTCGCGGCTCGGCAGGCGAAAGCCGCGGGCGCCCGCCACCGCGGTGATTCCGGCCGGATCAGCGGCGGCATCGGGCCCGGAGCGAAGGACCTCCCCGTCAAGGTAGTAGACCGCGTCAAGCGCCTCTTCTCCGGCTTCGCGGTGCGCGTTGTACCACTCGCTTGCGGCGTTCAGCCACACCACCGCTTCGCCCCAACTCACCCCGGTCACCGGCTGCTCCGCGGTGTAGTACTCAGCGTACCCCGCGCGCGGTTCGGCGTAGCTCCCCCGCCGCCCGGCGCTCTCGACCGTGTACCCACCCGCTTCCTCGGCCCACGCGCGTACCCACTGCCACAGCGACCACGTTACCGGCGTGCGCCCGATCAGGAAGGGCTCGGTCACCCGGGCCTGGCCCAGGTCGTGGAGCCCGCTCGGAAACTCCGCCGCCGGGGCCAGCACGAGCTCCAAGGCAACGTCGGCTCCCGTCGCCTGATAGCGCTCCCGCGCGCCGGGGCCTTCGCCGGTTTCGGAACGTCTGAGGGTCCCAAGCTCCACCGGCTCCCATTCCCCGTAGAGAACAACGTCCTCGGCGGGTATCGCGAACCGGGCACCGCCTGCGTAGCTTTCACCGCTCCCGTCGCGGGCGCTGTTCCAGCCGGTCAATCGGTACCCGGGGCGTGGGGGATCGGCGAGGGTAACTTCGCTCTCAAAACGGTGCAGGTAGGCTTCTTCGAAACGAGCAACGGCGGCGTCTTCCCATACTCCCTCCGCGTCGAAGCCGACTTCGTAGCGGAGTTCGTACTCGGCGGGCTCCCACTGCGCGTAGAGCCGCAGCGATTCGCCGTCTTCGGGCATCCACCGGTCCCCGGGTTCGTAGCCCCGCCCGCTCCCGTCCGGCTCGCTGTTCCAGCCGGCGAAGTTGTGGCCAACCTTACTCATCTCCCCGGCCGCGGCAACCCGAACGCCTGCTTCCCAGCTCGGAACGTCCTCCGACCCTTCGTAGACGGCCGGTTCCGGCGCATTCTCACCGCCCGCGGCGTCGTACGCCAAGCGCGGAAGCTCCGCCAGCCCGCAAGCGATCATCGCCCCCAGGACCAACACCGCCACGAGGCCCGATGCCGGTAACTGCGCACGCTTCCCCATCCGGCCGGTAGTCTGTCTCGTCTTCGGTATCTCTACTCCAGCGGCCACGGGTGCATCTCCACGTCGTTGACCGGCTGCCAATCTTCAGGCGGGATCGGTCCCTGCTCCTCGTCCAGCTCCAGCCCCGATCCGTGCGCCCAACCGCGTAGCTCACCGGCTTCGACTTCGTACCAGTACGCCCGCGTTCCCCGATGTTCCACTTCCTGCGCCGTCCGGTCGAGCACGCGAACTGTAGTACCTCCGCTCAATGTACCGCGTATCCTGGAGTCATCCCGCGCGAAGCGCCTCACCTCGAGCTCCGCCGAGGTCACCTGACCGCCGGTCTCCCGGAACAAGAGCCCCAAGTCCAAGAGCCAGTCGCGGAAGGGGGTGGTGTCGAGGAGTTTGGTGGGCGGGTCCAGGTCCAGTGAACCAGTTGTGATCGCGCGCGTAAGGTCGCGAGAGAAGTACATGTCGAAGCCGCCCCAACTCGGTGATAGCAACTCACCCGTCGGCAAGTACGCACGAATGCTGCCTACGGGTGTCCCATCGTATGCCCTGAGCGAAAAGACGTATCCATCTCCGTGGTGTTCCATCGGCAAGATGCTCTTGAATAACGCGGGGGAGATCATCTCCGAAAAGCCCAAGATAGCCATGCTACCGAGGTTACGCGCCAACCTCTGTCCGCCAAGGATTTCCCCCGTGTCCATTTCGACCACCGTTTCTACGCCATCTCGAGTGATCAGGAGAAGTCGTCCATCCGGAGAGATGTCGCGGGGAAACGAGCGGTCGGGCTGTCTTCCGGTATCATCGATCACGAACTCTTGCGTCTCCTGCGTGCGCAGGTCATACCATACCAGATCAGCATACAGTCCGCCCCCGTATTCGGTCGTTTCGACGTAACCCAACTGCAGATGCTCTTCGTATTCCAGGCCGGGACGTCCCGCGTGACGCATATACTCCCGCCAAAGCGAAACCGGCAGCACCTCTTCCTCTAACGTCCTTACATCCAATGCCCGAAATTCGCCCGGTCGAACAACGATCGGACGTCCGTTCCAGGTCCCGTAGAAAAGGTGATCTGAGCGGTCGACCACGTCACCCGTCTCCTGATCGATCACCCAGGTCTCCCAATCGCGCGTTTGAATCGAGAAGCATCCGTCCACGTCATGCACGCGCCCCGTCTCGAACAACACATCGTACTCTCCGACAACCGTGAACTCGAAACTTTCTGCCGCGACAACGGCCCCAGCAAAGAGAAGAACAACCACCAGTGTTGTAGCCGCGATCTTCCTCACCTTTCCTTGTCTCAACCCTTGACTCATCATCTTCTTCTCTCCTACCGGGGCCAGCCGCGGAAGTACAGTTCCGCAAGCTCGTGGGGGCTGACCCCAAGCTCGCCCCACTCGCTCCGCAGCACGCCTGCGGCCGACTCCCGGACACGGCGCGAACCGTCACCGAACGGCCACCGCGACGCGTGAACAATCTCCACCCGCTCCGGGTTGAACACCGTCTGCGGGTCGACGCGCTGCCAGCCAAGGTTGTCTTCGGGTATCCGTCCGACTCTCGTAGCTCGCCGTGTGTCATCCACGCTAGCGTGCGGCTCATCCCACCGCTCCCACGGTCGCTCCGGGTCCGGCAAGCGCCAAAGCGCTGGATGATCGAAGTATTCGTAGACCTCCATGTGTACGTGCGCCGCCCGCGTTCCCTTAACTCCTATAAAGCCGATCCACTGGCCCGGATCGACGCGTACGGCCTCGCCGTGCGCCGTAGGCCCTGTTCCATAGCGCCTCTCCAGCTCCGGTAGCACCTCCGCCTCGTCGACGTGAAAGAACAAGTAGACCCTCCCGCGCCGCGGCTGCTCCGGTTCGGTTACAAGGACGACCGCGTCGCCGTAATCGTCCGGCGAGTACTGCTGCAACACCAGCCCGTCGTCGGACCCGACGAGCACCACCGGGTTCTCCCGCTCCCGATCTGCCTCGTCTTGATAGAGCCTCCTATACACCCACACCGCGCCCCCTTCCGGGGCGGTGATCGGAGCACCCAGGGAGGGCCTGCCCTCAGGGACGTAATCGACACCGAAGTGGTAGTTCAGCCCGGGCCGCCGCATCACTTCGGGGCCGAGCCATCGCCAGCCGGTGGAGCTCGTCACACGCATCGCGTGACCGTCGTAGACCGGTCCGTCGGGGTTTTGGAAGATGCCGAACTGCGCCAACCGGTCCGGGTACGAGGTCGGCGGTAGGCGGTGGCGGTAACGCAGTCCCGCCGTCGGCGTCAGCTCCGGTTGTTCGTCTCCCGGGGGCTCCGCCCCGATGATCCCGGTAAACCTCGTTATGTACCGGGCAGTCGAGTCCCACTCGCCGTCCAGTCTTCCCGTCAACGACGCGTAAACGTATAGCCGTTGTAAGGCCTCATCCGACGTTACAGCCGGGTCAATGCGCACCGGTTGCTGGTCGCTCAGGTTCCACGGAACCTCCCCCCCTTGGGGAATCCCCTCCTCGCCCACTCTCGGCCGCGGTGGGTAGGCCGCCGTCGATTGCGTCGCGTAGGGGCGCGTCACGAGCTCCCACGGTTGGCGCCGCGGTTCGCTCGCGTCGGCGGCGTCCTGCCGCAGCCGCATGAGCCGCCGCACGTGGTAGCGCTCCGCAGCCTCGCCGAGCCCGCCGTCGATGCCCGCCGGGGCGCCCCAACTCGCCAGCCGCACCGCACCCAGGTCGCGCCGCGTCGTCGCTACGATCACCCGGTTCCACCACTCCGCCGGCTCCGCTCCGGGCGCCGGCGCCCCCGCTTCGTCCCACACCGTCGCTACGATCACCCCCACATGATACTCCCCCTGCGCCGTCTCGCCCACCAACAGATCTCCCGGACGAATCAAGTGCAGCGCCGGCACCACCACGCTCATCGCTTCCAGGTCGCTCGCCGCAAACCGCGCACCCGAGCGCGTGAGCGGCAACTCCGCGCGCTCCGAGCCGAACGCCGGCGCTCCGTCCGCCCCCAGCCCGGGTACCGCGCCCGTCTCGCTCACCAACTCTCCGAAACTCCCGTCCATCCGGTAGTACCCGTCGAGAAGCGCCGCCGGGCGCTCGCCGAAGACGTTCTCCACCGCCCCGTACAGCTCGTTGAGCTCACCGGCAAACGGAGCTTCGCCGGCATTCAACTGCGCGTCATATCCCGCCATCGCAAGCGCCCCGCTTACAAGCCCCAACGCGTCCACCCCCGCAAGCCGCTCCGGCTCCCGCACCGACCCCGCCGGCGCTCGCCCGGCGCGTGACGACGCCACGTAGCCCGGAAGAAACGGCGCGTATCGGTCGGCCTCGCCGTCGAAGTACGCCTGCGCCTCCGCGGCGTCCACGTACTCCAGGTAGCCCTCATAGCCGGCGTCGTCCACCGCTCGGGTGGTACGCGTCGTCCGCTCCCCCTCAAACGGGTACCGCAGCGGGTACGCCGCCGCCATCGCCTCTTCCTGCCGGAGCATCTTGTACGCGAAGCTTCGCGGCCCGTCCGCTCCACCGGCCACGTATGGGAGCGGATTGCCCACCACCGGCCGGTCCGATCGGAACCACCCCGAGCCCGGCTCGACAAACGGTGTGGTGATCCGCGCCCCCACCGCGTCCGCACCGCCCTCACCAAGGCGAAGCGCCGCCGAGCGCGCCATCTGCTCGCCCAACGCCGCCGCCTCCGGCGGCGCGCCAAGCTCCTCCGCGCCCCACACGACCACCTGCTCGATCGGGGCGTCCTCGGTCGCGCGCGGAACCATCACCAAGCGGATAGTCCGGCCGTCTTCTAGCACCCCAACCCGCAGCGCCTCATGCGCCTCCGCGTCGATCACGATCCGCCCCGCCTCCCACGCCGTAAGGCTCTCTTCGTCGAGCGCCCCGACGACGTCCAACAACTCCGGCCTGCGGTACACCTCCGAGACCGCCGCCCTGTTCCAGCCCAGCCGCGCTTCGCTCACCGCGGTCCCGATGTGCTGCACCGGGTCGCCGTCGAACACCAGCATCTCCCCCACCGTCAGCGCCGCGCTCTCCGTACGGTCCACCAGTCGTAGCCCGTGTACCGCCGACGGCGCCCCGTGAAACACGAACGCTACCTCGCGCCGTCGCTGCGCCGCATCACCGCCGGCGTACCGCAGGCCGCTCACCGCGAATCCCGGATACTCTTCTCCCTGGTCGGCGAAATCCCCCGCGTACCGATCGCCCCCGTCGCCGCCGTCCGGCGGCCGGTAGGCGATCTCACTCGTTCTCCCCTCGAGCTCGCGCCACTCCCCCGCCGCGTCACGGTACTCGAAGGACAACGGCCGGTTCTCCCTAAACCAACCCGACTCATTGTGCCGCGAAACGTGCGAGGCGGCAAGCTGAAGCACCACCCCGCCGATCCGCTGCGGTTCGGCGAACTCGTAGCCGACCCGGATCGTGTGGAAAGGCTCGCCGCGCCGCAGGTGCAGAAGCCCCGCCTCCTCAACAACCCCCGCCGCGCCTTCCGCGCTCACTCCGGCTCCCGCCGCAACCGCCCCGTCGTTGAGCGACGTCGTCTCCCCCCGCAGTTTCTCATTATCCCGGTCAACAACAACCTCGCCCGCAGCGTCACTGACTTCCCAAACCCCACGCGCCACCACCCCCGGCGACCACGCGCGGTTGCGCGCGGTGTACAGCGATATCCCGCTCAGACTGACCTCGCCGTCCCCTTCTTCCGGCGCAGTCAGATCCACCGCGACCGCGGGGCCTCCGGCGTCCCGTACCGTGACCGCGTGCGGCGGGCGCACCGGGCGTACTTCGCCCTCCTCGTCCACCAGCACCGGCAGCCATTCCCGCTCGTAGTTCCACACCCGCAGCGAGGACTCGGCCGATCCCGGACGCGCCCACTCCTCGAGCACCGCGCGCAGCGCCGTCGAGCCGGCGATTTCCCGGCTGCCGTCGGACGCCGCCGCCGAACCCTCCACCCGCCACGGCGTGTACTCCACTCCGCCGGTGTAGAACCGCAAAGCCGCGTCGGCCAGCGCACGGCCTTCGGCCGCCGATAGCGGGCGGTACCGCTCGTAGTCGTAGGGCTGCGTCTCAAGCAGCTCCCGCGTCGCTTCCTCCGCCCGGTCGCTCCAGTCGCTCTCGTGCTCCCGGCCCAGCCACTCCGCCGGAAGCCCGGACGCCCCGTGCGCGAAAACCATCGCCACCACGTCCGAGAGCAGCGGCTTGCCAAGTCGGTATAGGAGCGCAAGATAGGCCCCCAAGTACGGGTCGCGCTCACCGCCGGAGAGGAGCGCCGTCCCTACCGGACCGGCACCGCTCACCGGCAGCCGAACCCCGCCGCGGTCTTCCCCGCCAACCGCGACCACGCGGCTCAGCCGCTCTCGCAATAGCCCGCGAAGCGCTTGCCGTTCGCTGGCGTCGAGCCCCGAGAAGGCGGCTCCGGGGGCCCAGTCAAGCTCGATTCCCAGCACCTCTCCGGCCGCATCCCCAACCACCGATTGCTCGCTCTCGGAGACGAGCGCCGCGATTAGGTGCACAGCCGCGCGTGCGTACGCTTCCTCGCTCTCCAGCGCCTCCGGCGCGTGCTCGGAGAGAAGTGCGTACTCGCCCGGAAACGCCTCCGCGGCTACCGTGAAGGCCACAAGCTCGGCGCTCCCGTCTTCGTCGACGAGCACCAGCTCCACCTCGCGTCGCATGACGTCCGGCGGTCCGCCTCCGTCGAGCCGTACCGTGAAACCGCTCAGCCCCGCTACTTGCGGGAGAGCGGCCGCCTCCTCGTTGGTTCCCCCGTCCGAGCTCCGCGCCCCGCGGTAATCGCCGAACGGCCTTCGGTCAAAGAGGTCGGCGCGCGCCCGATCGCCCGCTCCGGCTATCGCCGCAAGCTCGTCGACCAGCTCGTCGGCACCCCGCCCGTACTCGGCGAGATCGCCGGTTCCGTCCAGTCCGACGAGCCGCCCGTCGACCCGCGCCCCCGCGCGCTCAACCCCCTCGCCGGGTAAATCGACCTTGAGTACGCGTCCACCCCCAGCGTACTCGAGCGCCGCATGAAGCGAGCCGCTCGACTCCTGCTCGTTCTGCCCAAGCGCCCACCCGGCAGGTACCGCCCCCGACACACACAGAAGCAGCACCGCGGCGGCACGCCGCACGCCTGTCCGCTTCGGCTTCGGCTTCACCGTCGCCTCCCTCCGTCCCGTATCCGCCTTCCAGCAACTTCCGTCCGAAGCCAGACTACCTCTTGCCGAGTTCTTGCAGGACCAATCTCCCACATGCACGCCCGGCACCTTCGTCCGCCTTGCTGTTCGTTCTCGCCCCATCCCATTCCCCTTCATCTTCCCCATGCTCCCCTCGTCGGTTCCCTTCTTCGCCCCATCCACCGTGGCCCGTCCCGTCATGGCCCGTTCCATCGTCGTGCGTTCCCGCGCCGTTCGTTCCATGCTACCGCCTCCCCCGTGACCGCTCGGCCTCCGCTTCGGGGGCCGGGCGCGTCCGCACTCGTTCGGCGCCGGCGGGCTTCTGCCCTTCGGCGAGCCGCAGAACCTCGATCTCTTCGATCTCGAGCCCGGTCGTTCCCCGCACGGCAAGAATGCCGTCATTTGGCTCAACCACGAGCGTCACCTCGAACGCCTCCTCGCGGAGCGTTCCGCTAAGATCGATCCGTTCTCCCCCGATGCGAAGGGTATGCTCGTCCTGGTGCGCCACCGGCGCGGTGCGTACCCGCACCAGATGCGGCGCGCTTCCGCTGTGGTAGCGCCAGGCGACCTCGCCCGCCATGACGAGCGCGGGGCGCCGACTTTCGTCGTCCGCCTCCGCATCTCCGCCCGAAGGTGCCGCCGCCTGCCCGCCGGTTGCGGGCGCGGCGTCGTGGCCGGGAAGCTCCCCGGCACGGCGCGCGGCCTCGAGCGCCGCTTCATAGCCGTAGCCCATCCCGTAGCGACGCCCGTCGGGCCGCTCCGCGAGCTCCGTACCGTCGAGCGCGCGGACAAGCGCCGGCGGCGCCTCCACCGACCCGCCGTCGGGGCCGACGAGCGCAATGGGCGGCTCGTCCCCCTCCGCTGCGGCGTCCGTACGGCCGCCGCCTAGCCCGTCCCAGCCGCCACGGTCGGCTGCCCCCGGCGGGCCTCCAGCGGGCCGGGCCGACCCAACGTTCTCCGGCCCAGCTTCCCCCGGGTGCGCGTCCGCCGGCCCAACGTCCGCCGGCTGCGCGTTTTCCGGCCGGCCTTCGTTCGCCTCGGCCGCGCTGAAGAGCACCGGACGGTAACGTTCGGCCGGGATAAACCGGAGGAGCTCGACGCACTCCTCGCCGTCTCCTTGCGGCGTGTGGACCTCGATGAGGACGGGCCCACTCCCGGCGGCCGGCGCAATGGCTCCCAGCTCGTCGGGTGCGAGGCCGCGCCATGCCGGGTCCTCGGCCCGGTAACTCCGCGTAGGCGCCTCGGGCGGGGCGGCCGTATCGCCGTCCGTCCCATCGGCTGCGGCGGCTTGGCGCTTACTCCGCGCCGGCGCCTCCGGCTGCCCGGCCGCTCCATTCCGATCGGCCGCGGCCGGCCCCTCGTCCTCCGCCGAGTCGCCTGCGGCTACTTGGGCGGCTGCGCGGCCGCGTGCCGCGGCGATCTCCGCCTCCGGGGCGTCGCCGGCGTAGCGGAAGACCGCGATGTCGCCGGCGGCGAGCTCTTCGCCGCTTGCGGTGCGCGGGGCCGGCTCGAGCGCAAACGGCTCGCCGGCTTCCACGTCGGTTCCCGGACCCGGCGTCACCGGGTGCGCCCCGGCGTGGTTGCGGAGCGCGAAGTAGCGGCTCCGCTCGGCCAGCATCTCACCCGCGGCGTCGAACGCGCGGGCGCGGATCTCGATCGTCGTGAGCCCGCCGGGCGCTCCGCCTCCGCCGGGCAGAACCGGCGCGGTGAAGATTCCCGCAAGCCCACTTCCAATCTCCCGCCACGCACCGTCGGTGGCGAGCTCCGCCCCTCGCGAGGAGTCGCCGGCCGCTCGCCAGGCGAGCTCGTGCCGCGCGGCGGCCGGGACACCGCTTTCGGCGCGGACGCGGACCTCGCGGTTGGCGGTGAGCTCCCGGCCCGGAGCGGGCGAAACCAAGTGCAGGAACGCGGCGTCCGCCGGGGCCACGAAGAGCGCAAGCGGAGCGCCCGCTTCGGCCGCTCCCGGCCCCGCTACGGTCACCCGCTCACCCTCGCCGTAGGCGCGCCGCACGATGCGGGCTCCGCCGGCGAGCCTGCCGCCGGTAGTAACCGACGTGCTCCCGGCCACCGTCTCGTAGCCCGCGGGCACAGGGGCCTCCCCGGCGAGCGCACGGTAGACCTCGATCTCCGCCGCCGCGTAGAACGTCGCGAGCTCCGCCCCGCGCTCGCGCGCATCGTCGCGGTGGAGCCTGATATAGGCGCTCCCGGCAAGGTAGGGCGGAAGTGCGCCAAGCCGCGCGCCCCCGCTTCGCGCCGGAGCGCTCACCCGCACGCCCGGCTGCGCTTCTACGATGCCCCGGCCCGGCCGCTCGACGGCAAAGCGCAGGTCGTAGATGAGATCGCCGGCGGCCGGCGCACCCACCTCGACGCTGAACGTGCGCCACGCCGAGATGTTCCCTGCGCGGTCGGCCGCGCGCGCTTCGATCCGGTGGAGCCCAGGCTCGCGCAGCACGATCGGCTCGGTGTAACGCCGCCGCTCGCTTCCCGTCCGGTACTCGATCCGCTCGAGCCCGCTCTCCCCTTCGCCGGCGGCAAGCGCGACCGCCACGAAGCCGTAGGCGCGCTCGATGCTATGCTCCACCCCCGGTGCGGTCCGGTCGACGGCGACCGTCTCCGTATCGCCGAGGGCCACGTTCCCCGCCCGGTCGACGGCGCGGAAGCGAACCCGGTGTATCCCGTCCGCTCCGATCTCGAACGGCCCGGTGTAGCGCCGCCACCGCTCGTCGTTGACCCGGTACTCGATCCGCTCGACGCCGCTCACCTCGTCGGCGGCGTGTGCGGTGAAGCGCACCGGCTCCACGTACCACCCCTCGCCACCGCGCCTCCCGGCGCGCTCGACATCGAGCGCAGGCGGCGTGGTATCGACGGCGACCGGGAGGTAGACTCGATCGCTGCGCGCACCGTGCTCGTCGCGAGCGGCAAGCACCAGCGTGTAGTGGCCGTCGGCAAGGGTGCCCGCAAGCTCCACGGGTCGCTCCCCCGCCTGCGGCGAAAGGCCGCCGTCAAGCGCCCACGCGTTCTCCGGTGCGCCGCCGTTGCCGGCCGCTTCCTCCGGTACGGCCCCGCCGTTATCGGACGTGCCCCACGGCGCCGCGGCGCCGTCGTTGGGCGCGCCCTGCGGTATCAGCCCGCCATTCTCCGGCGCGCCGCCGTTGCCGGCCTCGCCCTTTTCAGGCGCGCCACCCTCGCGGCGTGCCGCTCCGTCATGGGCGGCTGCGCCTCCCGCGTCCCAGGAGTACGCCTCGATCTCCACCCACGCGGCGGTTTCCCGGTCCTCGGCGGAGGCGCGAAGGGTCGGCGCACACACGTAGTAGTCTCTCTCGCCGCCGGGCGCCGCCGGGTCGAGCTCGTACTCGAGCTCCGGGCGCTTCACGTTGGCAGGCCCTTCGTAGGCGGAGACCCGCCCGCCCGGCTCGGCGGCGTAGAGGATGCCCGCCGCAATCGCAATTGCGCGGTGCGCACCGGCACGCGTAAAGAACGCTTCCCCGCGCGCCGCGTTCACCCCCGCGAGCCCACCCGGCCCCGCCGTATAGAGTTTCCGCTCGCTGATCGCCACTGCGACCTGGCCGGCGCTCGCGGACCCGGTGTTCGCACGGCCGGCGCCCGCGGTGCCGGCGCTCGCGGACCTGGCTCCGCCGCCCGCGGCTTCTGCGTCGGCCGCCGCGTTGGCATCTCCGCCGCCCGCGGCTTCTGCGTCGGCCGCCGCGTTGGCATCTCCGCCGCCCGCAGCCGCTGCGCCGACCGTGCCCGCGGGAGCTCCGTCGCCGGCCTCGGGGTACCGGGACTCGAGCGCTCCGCTCTCCGCGTCGTAGACGAAAACGCCCCCTGCGCCGGAGAGGACGATGCGCCCACCGCCCGCGGCTATCTTCCGGGTTGAGCCGGCGTGCGCCGCCTCGCCTGCGTCGAAGCGGGCGCGCTCGCTTCCGTCGCGCCCGGCGGTGAGGACCGTTCCGTCGCCGGCGACAACGAAGATCTCCTCGCCCGTCGCGGCCCAGTCGGCGATCGCTGCCGGGGCGATGAGGAGCTGCTCGGCTCCGCCGTCCGAGTCGAGCACCTCGAGTACCCGGCCCCGCGCCCGCAGCACCCGGCCGTCTCCCGCCTCGCGTGCACCAATCGGTGAGAACGCCGCTTCGCCACGGACCGTCCCCGTATCCGGGTCCAGCCGGACCGCACGGTCGTCGCCGTCCTCGCTCGCTACGAAGAGCTCCTCTCCGGCGTGGACGAACGCGGCCACGCCGTCACGCTCCCAGCGCACGTAGCCCGAGTGCGGCTCACGCGCGCTGAGGGTCCCGTCCGCGAAGAGCACCAAGAGCACCTCAGGAGCGTAGTGAGCCTCCGCAACCGCCTGCGGCACGGTGTAGCGGAGCGTGCCGCTTCCCGCGTCGATCGTGGCAAGCCCCTCCGCCCCGGCGGCGAACACGAGCCCTCCTCCGGCAAGAAGCATCTCCGGCTCTACCTCGCTGTGGACCGTCCACGCCCGGTCGTCGCTCGCGGGGCCCGCCACCGGGTTGGCCCGCGCGCCTCCCGCCGGGCCGCGCGCAGTCTCCCACGCATTGTCGACCACCGTGAGTCCGAGCGTCCCCTCGGCAAGGCGCTCCTCGCCGTCGCGCGCCGCAACGGCGATCTCGTAGCGCCCCGGCTCGGCGGGACGGCCCCGCACGAGCCCGGCGCCGGTAAGCTCGAGTCCGGCCGGTAGCCCGCTCTTGGCTTCGAAGCGTACCGGATCGACCCCGCCGTCCAGGCGGACCTCCGCGGCGTAGCTCCGCCCCGCCGTCGCGTAGGGAAGCTCCACCTCGCCCACGGCGAACGCCGCTCCGACTTCCACCTCCACCGTGGCGCCGGCATGGTAGCCGTTACCTTCCCCGGCAATCTGCATCCGGTACACCCCGGGCTCGGCGTCGCCCGCCGCCGACACCGTTGCCGTTACCGTGTCGTTCGGTACGATCCACGCTCGGTCCAGCGCCGCGGCTATTTCGTCGGCGGACACGCTCGCGGCGAGCTCCACCTCCGGCGCATGCCCGGTCACCGCGACCGGCAGCTCGGTTCGCTCGCCCGGCTCAAGCCGCACCCGCTCCTGCTCGGGGTAGACGCCGAACCCGGTCTCGCGAACGACGATCCGCACCTCCTCCGAGTGGCCGTGCGGGCCTTCGACTGCAAGCAGACCGGTCGTCGCGCCGTCCGGAATCCGCGCAACGACAAGGTCGTCCCGCGCCAAATGCACCTTTAGCTCCTCGCCCGAAAGGCGCACCACCGGATCCTCCCCGAAGCCGTAGCCGAAGGCGACCACCTCCTCGCCGGGGAAAAGCGCATAGCGCCGCAGGCTCGCAATCGTCGCGGGCGGCTCCGCCTCCACGCGGGCGCTGAGCGCCACCGTGACGCCGTTATCGGCGCGTACCACCACCGGCTCCGCTTGTCGCCGTGCCGTAAGCTCGACGATCGCAAGGTCCTCGGTCGTACGGCGTCTCGCCTCCCGGGCGCCGGCGAACACGCTTGTGGTACTCCGCACCAGCTCCGCCGAGACGCCCTCCGGGACCTCTTCCAGGGAAAACCGGACCGGGCCCTCGAATCCGTTGCGACCTTCGGCGCCAAGGTAGTAGCGCGTCCGCTCGCCGGCGGCCGCTTCGCCGTAGCTATTGTACGCAACGACGCGATAGCTCGGCGCGATAACGGTGAGCTCCCGCTCGTCGCGTCCGGTTTCGCCATCTCCGTGGTCACCGGACCGCACCGAGAGGGTGCGCGTCCCCGACTCCACCTCGTCGGGGAGCTCCAGAACCGCGTATCCGCTTCCCTGCTCGCGCGCAACCAGCTCGCGATCGTCCAGATAGAACCGGGAGACCGGCGCAAAGCCGCGCCCGCTGACCTCCAGCTCGATCTCCGCGGTCCGGTCCACGTGCCACTCCTCCGGATACACCGCGCCGAGCTTCGGCTCGGGATGCACCACATCGAGCTCCATGACGGTCTGAGCACGGACCGACCGGTCGACGAGGTGCGCTGCTTCGAGCGTCACCTCGTAGCGCCCCGGCGCTGCCCCCCGCGGCACCGCAATCGAAACCGGAAGCTCGGCTCGACTCGGTGCGCCCGGCGCTCCGTCCCCGGATGTGAGCGCGCTACTCCGCTCCTCGTAGACAACCGAGAACCCCTCGGGGGCCGCGCGGACCGATCCTTCGATGAGATCGGGACCATGCTCGGTCGCATTTCCGCGTTGCGGTTTCGCCCCCGCGCCGCCGGACGATCCGCCGAACAACCGCGCCTCGAGCGTGGTTTCCAGCGCGGCTCCCGCCGCCACTACGGGCGGCTCGCCTTCGCTCAAGGAGAGCTCGAGCTCCCCGTCCACATCCATCGAGTCGCGCGGCGGCAGAAGCGCGCACTCGCCCTCCGGACCGGCCGCGCCGTCGTGCTCGACCGCGCGCACCGAAACCTCGTACGCACGTCCCGGGTCGAAGCCCGGAAGACGCACGGTGCTCATGTCGCCGATGAACCGCTCGACCGCAGCCCCATCCGCGCCGCCTCCCTCTGCGCCGCCGGCAGGCCTAACCACCACTGTGTATCCCCGTGCCCGCGCGGGTGTCGGGTCGGTGAACTCGACGCGAATCGTCCCGCCCGTTCCCCAGCTCACAATCGGTTTCGGGATCGGCTCGGCGCCACCGGACGGCCGCACCTCCACGCGCGTCTGTGAGTCGGCGCGTACCGGCGCGTAGCCGTCGAGCGCCGCGCGCACCGAAAGATAGTAGTCGCCGGGAGCGAGCTCTCGCGTCGAGACCGTGCCGGCAAAGCGGCCGTCGGGCTCGATTTCGAGCTCGCCGATCGTCCGTCCGGCCCCGGTCCCGGGCTCCTGCCCTGCGTAGACGCGGGCTACCCCGCCGCGACCCGCCGGCCCGGCGCGCCCGGCCACCCGAATGCCCGCGTCGGCTCGCAGCATCGCCCCGGACGGCTCCTCCAGCATCACCTCCGGAACGGCGCCTTTCTCACCTACCTCCAGGGTATACTCCACGTCGTCGGTGAGATTGTTGACCTCGACCTGCCACTCGCCCGGCTCGGGCTCGAGCACCGCAAGACCGACGAAGTCCTCATAGCGCGCACTCTCCGTCCGTCCATGATCCGCGCCGTAGCGGCTTCCGTCCGGCGCGATCGCAACGAGCTCCGGGTCACCCGCCTCAAACTCCAGACTGAAGATAATCCGCTCGATCGGATTCCCCTCGCCGCCGGCGTCGCCACCGTCCGCCGGCGCCCCTCCCGCGGACCCCGCGGACGCCGCCGGCCCGGCCGGCAGGCGTAGCTGGGTCCCGCCGTCCGCCGGCACGCCTCCCGCGGACCCGGCGGACGCCCGCGTGCCGGCTGGGACGCGCAGCCGGGCGCCACTCTCTTGGCCCTCGCCGTCCTGGGCCTTGCCATCCTGGACCCCGCCGTCCTGAACCCCGGCATCCTCGGCGCCACCGTCCTGGTCGCTGCCGTGGTTGGCCCGATTGTCATGGCCGGCATCGTCGGAGCCTTCCGGGGGCTCGCCCTGCCCGTTATCCGAGGCCCCAACAGTGCCGTCCGTCCAGGCTCCCCGGAGGTTCCGCGGAGCGGTGGATTCCCCCACGACAAAGGCATAGCTATCGCTACTACCGTCGCCGCTAGTTCCCGGACGGCGGTCGCGGACCACGAGCTCCTTGGCCGCCCGCCGCCCCACGACGGAGGAGCCGGCGCTCATCAGCGACGCACTCGGCCCCGGTGATGCGATGCTAAAGCTTGCCGCGCCCGGCGGCCGGTCGCCGTACAAAGCGAGGCCGCGCATACTCCCCAACTCGATCCCATCCGACGAAACGAACGCGCCGATACGGCCGATCACGGGTGGGTCCACGTAGCCCATGACGCCGCTCACCAGATCGCCGTCCCTCACGAAGGTGCCGAACTCAGCGCCAATCGGCCCGAGCCAGAGCGAGTTTCGCGGCTGTCCCCCAATGATCTTCTCCGGAATCCCGAACTTGACTTCCGCACCGCCTGCCACGTAGGTATCGTCCTCGCGCCAGACCTGAATCCACGCCCGGCCCCGGATGTAGGTAATCCGCACGCGTAGCTCCCCGTAGAACCCGTAGCGATTGGTAAGCATCGCAAGCACCCCGGCCTCGACGAGCCCTTCCAGCACCGCGAACTCTCCAGACACCGCCCACTCGAACGTGTCGAGGTTCACCCACACCTCGGTGTCTCCGGTCACGGAGCCGGTCGCATCGCGCATGAAGAGCCCCGCCATGATCCGCGTGCCCCCGGCCATACCCTGGAGCCGTACCGGCATCTCCCGCCCCGGCGGGCCGAAAGCAATTGCTCCCCGCAGGCCGTTGACGTAGATACCGGTCCCGCCAACCGGGATCCCGAGTCCGTCCACCTGGAACTCAAGCCGCCCGTACCGCAAGCCCCACGGGTAGACCCCACTCACGTTGGTAAGCGAAATCTCCGCGGAGACAAGCCCCAAGCCCGGAACCGACGCCGAACCGCCGCCGGCCAAGCTGTAGGTTCCACCGTCGAGCTCGAGCTCCAAGTAGATTCCGCTGAAGCCCAGTCCACCGGGCATTTCGAAGCACGGGAGCTCCACGCCCCCTCCGGCAATCCGGACCCCGCCGGGACTTGCCGTGAACCCGGCAACCTCCACGTGCGCCCCTCCCATGATCTCCGGGAGCACGAGCGCAACGCGATCGAAGGCGATCCGGCGCTCCGCAATCTCCAAATCCGGCCCTTCCGCCGTCACGCGGACCCCGGCCACGTAGAAGATGAGCGCATCCATCTCGAAGTCGCCGTAGAACCCACCGTGGCGGTCGTACCCCGCGTCGACGAGGCTTGCCCGGCCCTGGTAGACCGAGGGCGGCATCTCCAGATCGATCCGGTCGATCGAGACTCCGTCCGCCGACAACTCAAGCCCGTACAGGTCCGCATTGAATCCGGCAATCTCGATGGCCGCGTAGCCGAGGCGGCCCTCGACCTTCGTAACCGTCCCGTCCCAACCAATCTGGAGCTCGGTGAGATCGATTCGTACTCCGGCAAGCCCTTTCGGGAAGCTATCGGGAAAGCGAACGCCGCCACTCGTCCTGACCCCCTCCACGCCGACGGCGACCGTATCGAACTCGGCTGTGAGGTCAGCCGGCAGCGGGGCTTCGAGCGTATCGGTTGAGGCAAGTTCGAACGACTCCATCCCGGTCCCGGCCACGTACTCGAACGTTCCCGCGAGCCCTGCCCCGGTGAGGTCACCGGGTAGGCTCTCCGGAAGCCGCGCGTCGAGCGTACCGTCGATCACGAGCTCTCCATCGCGTGCCCGCGATCGAGCCTCGATTTGCTCGACGTCGATCGCATCGAATACGGTGGTGTTTCTCGCCTCGAAGCCGATGTCCGCTTCGTGCACCGTGCCGTCGGCCGCCAGAAGAAGCCGCCCGATCCGGGTTTGCACCTCGCGCTCCCCTTGCGAGAACGGTGGCGGAAGAGCGAGGGTCCCGGATACGTCGAAGAACAGCTCCCCGTCGCTGCCTTCGACGCCGACGGTACCGCCCAATAGCGAAGCGCCCCCGAAAAGCTCGGTATCCGCAAGGCGAGCCACGCCCGCTGCCGCGTGGACGCCGCCTCGCGGCTCGTATACGAGCTCGCTGAGCTCAATCTCGGTCCCCGAAAGCCCGTTGGGAAACTCACTGCCAAGCCACACCGAGCCCGACGCATCCAGGAGCGGCCGCCCGCTCTCCTCGTCCAGCTCGAGCGCCATCCGGGGATCGGCGATTTCGGTCCCCGCGACGAACCCGTGCCGCCCCGGCTGCGCGTAAACGACCGAGAGATCACGCACGGCTCCGGCGTCGGTCAGGACAAACCGCTCGATCTCGACCTCGCTCCCACCGAAGGGCGAAGGGAGGGCGTCCGGTAGCATAACGGCCCCGCTCACGTCGATCGTGAAGCGCCGCCCCTCGTCCTCGCTCTCAAGACGCAGCTGCACCTCTTCGGCGTCGATCGCTCCGAAAAGCTGCGCGTCGAATCTCTCGCTTGTGACGTCCACCGCCACGATGCGGCTGCTTCCGGTGCTATAGGTGAGCTCACCGATCGTCGCCGAACGGCCGCGAAGACCGGAGGGGAATACGTTGCCCAGTTCCACTTGCCCCGCGAGAGAAGCCACAAGGTCGTCGCCGGGCGCCGTAAGCTCCACCCGGCCCCCGCGAATGTCGACGAACTCTCCCACCGGCCCGTCGAGATCCTCCAGCCGCGCCTCGAGTCCGACCAATCGGCCGTCCTCGATCGCGAGCCGCCGGACGTCGAGCCTGCCGCCGGCGAGGACCTCGGGCATCGACTGCGGAAGCACCGCAGTCCCCGAAAAAGCGAACTCTCCCGACGATTCGAGCGTTAGCTCGCGCAACACGAACTCCACGCCGTAGAGCTCGGTCTTCACCGGATCGATTGTTACCCGGTCGAACTCGAACCCCGGCAGCCGTTCTGAGCCCCCGTACGGATCCAAGGTCAGACCGTGCATCCGCACGGCCGGCATCCCGCTCTCTTCCGGGAACCGGAGCGATGTCTCATGTGCGGCAAGCCGCGGCCGCGACGCCCCTTCGGGGAGTTCGACCCCCAGCCCCTCGAAAACGAAGGTGCTATCCCCGACGAAATCGACCTCGAACGCCTCGGCCGCACGGATGTCGAGCTCTACAAGCTCCCCCTTCGGGGTGAAACGTAATTGCACTACCTCTATTCGCCGCCCGCCAAGCGGCTCGTTCCACCGCGACGGCGTCCGGATCGAGCCGGCAAAGCAGATCGCGCCGTCTTGGAAGCGCAGTTCTTCGGGGTGGAGCGTGAAGCCCCAGAGCGGAACAGGATCGGCGCCTGCAGCGCCGCCGTGCAGGTTCCACTCATGGTCGAAATAGACGTCGCGCAGGTAGACCCGACGCGACTCAAGCTCCTCCGGGAGCGTGAGTACGGCCGACTCGATGCGGAGTCCTTCCTCGTCCAGGCTCAGATTGCGCATCGCGACGGCGAACCCGGCGCGCTCGTAATCGATCTGCGGGACCGTAGCCGCGGTGCGCAGCGAGCCGTCGGGACGGAATACCACCGGATCGAAGCTCACCTGGAGCGCGCCCAGCTCCGGCGGAAGCGCCACGACCGCGCGCGCGGCAAGCCCATCCTCGACGATCCGCCAAGACGATACCGTAAGCCGTCCTCCGAAGATCGGAAGGTCGACCGGCCGAAGCGCGCGGCCGGCAAGCCGAAGCTCCCCGTCCGCGTAGAATGAAAGCCGCGGGAGCCGCGCCGTCACCCCGAACAGCTCCACCGTCGTGGTGTCGAAGTGAACCCCTTCCTCCTCGATCCGGGCTTCGCGCCCGACCGCGTCGAACCCCGAAATCTGGTACTCGGTTTCCTCGCGGGACGCCGGGGCGCTCACGACGCCCCGCCGGTCGAGAAATATCCGCGGTTCCCGGTACTCGACAGCCCCTCCGCGGCCGAGCGCCTCGGGAAGATGCACTTTGCCTGCCAGACTGAGCTGCCCCTCGCCGACCTCGACCCGCTCCGCGCTCACCGCGAAGCCGTTCGCAGCGACGAACTCCACGTCGCGCCGCAGCCCGCCCGCGCGAGCAACCGTCCCGTCCGGAGCGATCGCGACGTCCTCTATCTCCATCACCGGGCGATCGCCGCCGGGAGCAACCGGAAGCTCCACGTCGGCGCGGGGCACCACAAGTCCCTCCGAGGATAGGCGAACCCGTCGCGCACGCGCGCGGTGGCCGCCGATTCGCAGAACGCTATCGCCCCGCGCGGTCCCGCTTTCGAGCACGTCGTGCGCATCGGGAGCGTCTGCGGGGTCAATCCGCGCGTCGGCGAACTCCAACACCCGCCGTCCGAAGCCGGCGGGCGCGGCAAGACCGGCCACGACCCGGAGACCGCCGGCGTCAAGCGCACCCTCGCGAAGATCCACCGTGTATCCGTACGCGCTGAAGGAGGCCGGCCGGGTCAGCCGCGCCGCCTCCGTTACCCCGCCGGCCTCGGCCCGTAGCCCACCGAAGCGGAGCGGTCGCGAACCGCGTTCGTCGCTTGCGAGCACCGTAAGCGCGCCGAACCGGAGCTCTCCCCCGCGGAGCTCCGCACCGGCCGCGTGAGCTTCAAAGCCCGCAACCTCCATCCGCACTCGCTCAGCACTCTTCACCGGCTCGACAAGACCGGTAGCAAGAAGCTCGGCGTCCTCGAAGATGACGTCCGATTGCCCGCTCGCGCCGCGCAGCTCGCCCGCGAGCGGAACCTCCAGCTCACGTGCAAAGAGGCCGTCGGCTTCCAGGCTCACTCCGTGTATCACGGCCCCGGCGTAGATCCCGTCGCTCCCAAAGCTCGCTTCGCCCGACCCGCTCTCCAGAACCGCGTAGTCGGCGATCCGCAGGCGCATGAGGCCCAGCTCGAGCTCATCGATGTCGAAGTTACGCGGAAGCTCGATCAGCCGCGCCGAGTGCAGAACCACGTCCCCACACTGAAGCTCCGCCTCGTCGCTCTCCAGCCGGAAACCGTGGATCGTGGCGCGGAAGCCCGCGATGGGCGCACCGCGGTATACGACCGGCCCCTCAGAGCCGAGCTCGATTCCGTCGATCCCGATCGTCTCGCCGGATGAGGTCACCAACTCGCCCCGACGCACGATGATCCGGTTGCCCTGGAAGCCGAGCCGGTCGATGCGATAGCCGTTGCCGTAGGCGTCGTCGTAGCGGATCGGTGTGGTGTGTTCGAAGCCGGCTTCCTCGACGAGGTCAACCTCCACCCCCGGTCCCGCCCCGCCGCCGGCGGCCCCCGCCGCGCGGACCGGACGCACTACGTAGTTGCGGAGTTCCGCCTCGGAGATGAGCTCGCCGTCGTCGCCGGCGAACCCGTCGTCCAGGAGATGGAGGGTGCTCTCGGCGATCGCGATCGCCTCGACCCGAAGCGCCACCGCCCCGGCGGCAATCTCCGCGTTCGGAAGGGTCAGCGCGGGCGCGCTCCCCCCATCGCGCCGCCCCTCGACGACCCGGCCCGCCGCGTCCAGGTCGACCCGGTCGAACCGCACCGCCGTCGATCCGTCGCTCCCCGCGCCGCCCGGCGCCCCGGCAAGCACCACGCCGGCCGCGGCAAGCGGACCGGTGTCGAGCGCCGCGTGCTCGATCCGCCATCTTCCGCCGAAGAATCCGGTCTGCTCGAGCCCAACGAGCCGCCACACCCCCGCTCCGTCTGCCGGGAGCCGCGGGCCCGCCGCGCCGTCCGCCGTCTCGGTCACCAACGACAGCTCGGCTTCCTCCTCCGCCTCGAGCGCGGAGCCGGTATCCGCCGGCCCGACCTCGTGGTGCGCTGCGCTCCCGACCGGCCGCACGCTTCCGCCGGCCGACAGATCGATCCACGGGTAGACGAACAAAAGCTCCTCACGGGGCCCGCCGGGACCCCGCTCCACCTCGCGGCGGTAGCCCGCCTGCAAGAGCTGAACGGCTCCCGCTCGGTCGACGCGGATCTGCTCGGCCTCGAAGACGAACCCGCCGGCCCGCACCGAAAGCTCCTCCGCCTCTACCTCTGCGGCGAGGAACTCGCCGTCGTCGTCGAACTCGATCGCGCTCCGACTCAGCGACACCTCGGCGAGGGCCTCGGACTCCGAGCCGGGCTCCTCCTCCGCGCGCCACAGCACCCCGGGGGGAAGCTCCAGGCACAGATCGCGCAGCTCCGCCTCGTCCGCCCGCTCCGGTTCCGCCGGACCGAAGAGGCGCTCGCCTGCGAGCGCGAAATCGTTCCATTCCACCCGGAACTCGGCCCAGTACGCCGGCGGGTCGTCGTCGCCGTCCTCGCCCTCTTCGACGGGGATACGAAAGGTGCGCGGATACGAGCGGTAGTTGCCCGCCCCGTCCACCAGGCGCAGGCGGACCTCGTACCATCGCCCGCGCTCGATCGCCTCGTACACCGTTTGGCCGGCGCCGGAGGCTTCCGCCGTCCGCACCCCGCGCCCCGGGACACGTTCCATCCGGCGCTCCGTTTCTCCTCCGCTCCCGTCGCCCTCGCCCTCGCCTTCGACCAACCAGTACAACGCGATCTCGATTCGATCGACTCCGCTCCACTCGTCGTTCTCGGGCTCGCCCCACGCGACCATCGCCCGTTCGCCGTCGGCGTCTACCTCGATCGCCACCTCATCCCCGCCGGGCTCGAGCTCCGCAAGCCGCGGCGCCACCCGATCGAACCGGAGCAGCCGCACGTCGACCTCGCGGTTTCCTGCGTGATCCTCGGCGATCAGCGCCGCATGGAGCTCGCCGGCAAGTGGCTCCTCGTCGCCTCCTTCGCCGGATCGCGCGAACGATACCTCCACGCATTCATCCCGGGTGGCGATCCACCCCTCGGCGTCCAGATCGAGCTCGCGCAACGCTTTGTCGGAATCCGGGATCGCGGGCTCAGCCCCGTCGTGCCGCTCGAGCGGATCGTCGGCGAAAAGCCGGTACGCGTACTCGCGCACCTCGGTCATGCTCTTCGGACGCTCCCACGATAGCTCGGCCACCCCGGCCGCGTACCACGCGTTGGAATCGACGAACGGCTCGGCCCGCAGCGTCAGGTTGGCAGGCCGCTCGGTATCGATGAAGAAAGCGAACTCCGCCGGCTCGCCCGGTACGCCCGCCGCGTTGAGCGCGCGCACCTCGAGGACGTAGAACGTGTACCGGTCCGGGTTGTCCGCGAGCCGTCGGTCCTCGAGCTCGGCCGCCGGCGCAAGAACCGCACCCTGGTCGGCCGGGTGACTGCCCGACGCCATGAGCCTGCCCGCCCCCTCGCTCCGGTCAAGCTCCAATCCGGTCGCTCCCGGTACGAGCTCCCGCTCCCACAGCTCCCAGGCGTATTCGGAAACGCCGGTTCCGGCGGTGGTCGCGGGCGGGCTCACCGTGAAGCGCGGATCGTTCCGTGCCGTTCCGTCATGAACGCTGAACCACCCCGAAGTATCCACGTGGGTCGTGCTTGCAATCGTCGGCCGCGGGAGCTCGCTCCGATCCACCGCGAACGGCATCACGACCGGCTCGCTCACGTTCCCCGCCTCGTCCCGCACCCGCGCGAAGAGGTACCACGTCCCGTCGGCCTGCTCTTCATCGAGAACCCACCACACCTGTTGCGGCGCGGGGGTGCCGGCGCCTACGGGGTCGATTGCGAGCTCGGAGACCCGCGAGGAGTACTCCGCATCGCCCGGCTCCGCGTCAGGCCGCTCAGGGAGCGCGTACTCCACCGTCGCCACGGGCGCGGCCGCACTTTCGCCGGCCTCCTGTCCTCCGATCCGAAGCCGCGCCGTCAGCTCGGCTCCGATGGTCCGTACCGGGCTCGGCTGCTCGGGAGTCGCGGGCACCCGCAACTCTCCGCCTTGCGGCGCAGGATCATCCGGGGCCGGAACGCCGTACGCCGCGATTTCCTCGATCTCCGGAGGCGTTTGGTCCATCGTGAACGACCGCGCCTCCCGCCGCGCGTTTCCGGCACGGTCGCGCACTTCGATTACGAGCGCATACGCGCCGTCGGCGTAATCGTCCGCCGTGCCGGGGAGTGTAAGACGCTCGCCGTTCTCACCCCACGTCGCCCTGCCCGCTCCGTCCTCACGCGGCCAATCGTGGTCGTCTTCGGTAAGTCCGTCGAAGCCGTACCAACGGTAATCCTCCGGAACCGCGCCGCTGGAAACGACACCCTCCGCCATACCCGCCGGCACCACCGCGACGCGCGTCTCCTCACCGTCGATCCCGCTCACCTCGTCGCGGGCATCGATCTCCTGCGCGAGCCCGAGCGTCAGAACCCCGCCGTCGTCGGCTCCCCGCGCGTACGGCTCCGGCTGGAACTGGAGAGTCCCAGGGACTACGTCGTCCATCCAGACCTCGAACGAAGCGCTCCCGATGTTGCCGGCTTCATCCTCGGTGGAGAAGGTGACTCTGTGTCGACCGGGGCTTTCGAGCCGGACGGACGCATCGGACACGCTCGAATATCTCAGGCCTAGGTCGAAAGAATTGACTTCGTATTCCCATTGGCCGTCAATCGCAGCGCGCTTCCCGGCCCACCCCCCTTCGAGGGAGCCGTACGACGCTTCTGCTGCCACCGTCACTTCGGAGGCGCGGGTCCACTCCTGGCCGGACACGTCCTCGGGGGTCTCGATCCACACGTTCACGGTCGGCCGAGTCCGGTCGATCCGCACCGTGCCGACCACGCTCCTCGCGCGGTTTCCGAGCTGGTCCGCGGGGCGGACCCACACGTCGGTACGGCCCTCGGCGGTAAGATCGACCGTGAGGGTGGCGCGTTTTGGGTCACTATCGTGCGGTCCAAGCTCTGCGAATGCCGCGTTCGAGACGGGTTGCCATTGGATGCTGTCCGAGCTCTCCTTTCTTTGGAGTGCTACCTCCACGTCTCCAACGGCCAGAAACTCGTCCACGATTTGGAGCGTGATCGTGACCTCTTCCGCATTGGTCCAGTTGTCGTCGGCTTGGCCGAGGCCGTAGCCGGCATCGGAGCCGGCGAAAGCGTCGACCACACTAAACGTCGGCGCGCTCCGATCGAGCAACACCGGAAACGCTCGCGTGACTTCGTTCCCCACGTTGTCAAACACCCGGAACTCGACCGTGTGGAGCCCGTCGTCCAAGTTCGCACCGTCCTCGCCGAGATCGATCTCTCCGTCGTTCGGGACTCTCCACTCGCCCTCTCCGAAAACGCGCCACTGCCACCTATCCGTATCCACACCGCTCCCCCCGTCGTCGCGGGCTGCGGGTAAGCCGTGTTGGAGCCGACTCGTGGCCAGGAAGCCGGAGCCGTCGCCATCGCCGATATCGAGATCTAGGACCACGGCGTAGTCGTCGTCGAACCATTGACGGTCGAGGGCGCCGTCGGCCCACGCCTCGGCACCATCGATCTCCGGCGGCTCGCGGTCGATTTGGAAGGTAAAGTCTTCGGTGGTTTCGTTGCCGGCGCCGTCCACTACCTTCAGTTGAAGTCTACGCTCGTATGCACCGCCGTCGGGTCCCAATTCGACCGTAGGTCGATCAGCCGGCTCGAATGTGTCGTCGCTGTCCTCCTCCGGAACGCGCCATTGCGCGCGGGCGATGCCGGAGCCTACGGGATCAGCGGGCCTCCGCCCGCTCCCGTCCGAGAAGGCGAAGTTCTCGAAGTTGATGCGGCGCAGCCTCGTCCATCCGCCGTGCGGATCGATATTGGGGTGAACGTTTGCATGCGGATCGTACTCGATGGTGGGCATGCCGCTGTCTATCCGCACCACCGTAAACCCCTCGCCCTCGTTCGCGGGATTCGCGCTGTCTTGGGCCTTGCCACGCACGACGATGAGCCCGTTGTCGGATACGGTGACCCGACCGGATGTGCCGGAGAAATCCGCGTGGGTCCACGTTCTCAACGGCTCTGTAAGGTCCAGAGTGCGGGCTGAGACGGCACGCAAGATATCTCGGTCCGCGGAAGACGCATCGAGCCCCGCTCGTTCTAGGTCCACTTCCGAAACCCCATAGGCGGTAACGTGGAGCCTTTCCGGATTAACGCCCGACAACCCACAGGAAGCGAATACGTCCAAGCTCACATTGCCGCTAACCCACCTTCCTTCGGTCTGATCTTCATGAGTGATCGAAACCTCCGGGGCCGTGTGGTCGATTCTGACGGTGACCTCTTTGTCCCTTGAATTGCCCGCTTTATCATAGGCGGTGACGGTGGCTTCCGTTTCGCCTTCGCGAGTTACGCTGAACTCGGCCTCGCAAAATTCTTCCTCGTCGTTGTCCGATGCGCTGCGTGTAACGGTCTCACCAGGATTCGGACTGAATACGATTCGCTCTATGCCGGACGCATCCGAGTGCAAAACCCAGTCGGTTCCTTTCTCGTCGTTGGCCGTGGCCCTCACCGTAACGTCACTTCCCGACCACGACCCGCTCTCGATAACCTCGCCCTGCTCATTGCGAGCCTCAACGGAGGGACGTTCGGGATCTGTCCGATCGATCCAGTCAATCGGTACCGTCACTTCGCTTTCGTTCCCGGCACGGTCAGTGGCGCGAACGCGAAGGTCCGTGTTGTGCGGCATTGTGAACCCACCCCAGCTCCAGGAAAAGAGTTTCTGATAATCCGAAAAAGCCTGGTAGGTCGTAAACTCGCCTGGTCCGGTAGCCTGGGCAACCTCGATCGACTCGAGGCCCGACTGGTGGTCATGCGCGGTGACCGCGGCAAGCATGATCCCGGCGGGGGTCCACTCGGCCTCGGAACCCCACTCGAATCGACTGGGGAGACCGTCGGAATCCTCCGCTCGTCCGGTGTCCGCACCGCTGCGCGCAGGACGAAACTCCAGCGCGGTGATCGTCGGTGGGGTGGCGTCCGTCGGTGGGCCTACGGTTATCGAGTGGAAGCCCCCGAGGTCGTCTTCGGCGGAAATGGTGACCGATTCGTCGGACGAAGCGTAGTTGAAGAGAAACGTGTGAGACCCGGTTCCCGAGCGAGATGAACCGTTTCTCGCATCCGGGGCGGTTGTCGCAACGCCCATTCCGCTGCCGCGGCCGTCGTGCTCGACCGCTACATCGACCGCCCATACACCGGACCGATGCCAGTAGGTGCGTGTCCGGCTCAACTCCGGCGGGTCTACGCGGCGAATGTTGTAGTAAACCCGTTCGTCGTATGAGGTTCCCTTCGCCCAATGCCTCATACGAACCCTGGCTTCGGAAGAACCGGAGTAGGAATGGTCCCAGTCCCCGTCGTTCCCGGATCCCTTCGTTTCGCTACCCGACACGACTCGAACGTCGCCTACGTCTCCGTTCATCCTGGTTCTGAGTCCAACTGTGAAGCCTTCCCTCTTTCTGAACCTGAACTCAGCTTCGTCGCGAAAGTATATTCGGGGCGTCGACGGCTCCTCACAGACTATGTAGGGGTAATCGCTGCGGACAAAAAGCCAGACTTCCGAATTGGCGCTGGAGCGTTCGTCGGACCATAGTAGCTCCCACGCCGGCAGCAAGCCGACGCCGCCTACGAGAAACAGGAAGAGTGCCGACGCTCCCGTCCGTGCCAGCTTTCTCATGTCACTCATGATCGCCTCCGTCAACCCGGTACGCGCGCACGCCGCCTCGGTGCTCGACGAGTACTACCACACCGTCCCGAGCTCCCTTTCGAAACGAATCCACAAGTTTGCCCGGCATCTGAGCGGTGCGACCCGTAACCGTCTCCCCCACGACGACGGTGCCTCCGGTTTGGAAGAGCTTGTATGGCTCGGCCGAGTCCACGTGGCGTACGGCCGCGGGCCCCGGCGCGGTGACCGTTACGGCCACTCGCGGAGCCCACAACTCGGCCGGCTCGCGTATCATCAGGTCGTCGGTACGAATGCAGAGCTCGGTCTCCGATCCGCAAGGCCGCACCTCCGCAATTGCCGGGACGGGAGTCGTGCGCAACTGCATTACGCGTCCGACCTCGGCTCCCAGAGGCGAAGCCACACGGTCGATGAGCTCCAGATCGGCTGAGGTCCGGTACCATGTGCGTGTGCCTCCTGCATCGACGCCGATCAGGAACTGCCACTCGACTCCTTCCTCATCAAGCGTCAACCCAACCAGAGGCCACGTCTCCGGCGGCACGGATTCCACGTTCGCGATGCGCCCAACAGAAAGCCCGCCTGCGGACGCAGCGGCGCCGTCCGAGGCAGCGGTGTAGATCGTTAGGCACTCCTCGCCCTCGGCAAGGATCAGGAAGGTATCGGCAACCGGCAGGAGATCGACGCGCCTCACATCCGAACTGAATGTCTCGTACCGGCGAACAATCTCCATGTTCTCGCCAACGTGAACCGCATCGAACCCATTGGGGCCACGGGCAAGAAGATGAAGCCCCCACCCGGCCGGTCGAACACGGAACTCCGTATTCGGATCGAGTCCCTCTAAGACACGCTCGGCTCGGCCCAGACCGTCCCACCGAGCGAGGTGCGTGGTGACGGTCGGTCGATCGCCTCCCCCCGGTCGGTGCGCATAGACAACGAGGTGACCGGAACGACCGTCCGCGTGCGTCTCCTGGATCCACGCTTCCGGAGCGTCGTCCGCAAGCCTCGTTGCCCGAAACGTGCTTCGGAGCCGGTCGCGCACGCCGGTGTAGTACAAGGCATCCCCTCGCCGGAAGACGGCACGCACGGCTTCCTCCTCGTCCATCGAGGCTTCGTACTCTGTCGCGCCCTCGGCAAAGAGCCCGTTGGCTCCATCACGCGCCGCCGGCTCCGCCGATAGCTCGCCGTCCTCCAGACGGAGCGCGTATAGCCCGGCGTTCCTTGCCGTTCGCCCAAGGAAGAGGATCGACCACTCAAGAGCGATGTCCGGATAGACGGATAGCTCGCGGACATCACGATAGCGATCGAGCACGCGACCGATCGATTCGGGAGGATCGACGAAGCTCTCCCCGTCGTCGTAAGAGAGCTTCATCTTCAGTTGCCCCCCGTCGATCCAGATCAGATACCGCCTGCCGTCCAAGTCCCACAGCAACTCGGCGGAGTCCATCGAGCCCGAATAGACCGGCGCTCCCCCGTTGAGCGCCTTTACGCGCAACGGCTCCTCCACCGAGCCGCCGGAGGACCAGGCAAAGCCTCCCACGATGAGGAAGAGCGCAACGGCGCACCCACACCTCCATGCACGTCGGATCAAAGACTCACCCGATTCGCGTCCGTACAGTCCTTTTCCTACCCGTCGCCTCTTGATTTTCACCGTCCCCCCCTTCCGTTTGCTTACTCCGATGTCGCCTCGTCCGGTGACCCGTCCCCGGTCTTCCGCTCAAGCTCCTGCAACCGCCGCCGCGCGCTCCCGTCTTCGGTCCGCCGGAGATAGCCGCGGAGGTACTCGACCGCCTCGCCGGGCCGGTCGAGCCGGTACTGGGAAAGGTCCGCCAACGCCAGATAGACTGCCGCCTCGCGATAGCTTGCCGATAACAACCCTTCCAGGATTCTCGCCGCCTGCTCATACTCGCCCCGGAGAGTGTCCAGCACCGCCCCGTAGTAACGATGGTCCGGCTCCTCCGGCGCCACCCGGCCCGCACGTTCGATGTAATCCCCCGCCTCGCACCACCGGCGCGCCGCCAGAGCCTCTTTCGAGCGCGCCAAGAGCTGCGCGTACGACGGCATGCGGACGTAGAGGATCTGCGTGCGGCTCTCGAACTCGACCACACGCCGCGCCTCCTCGAACCCCTCGCGGCGGACGACGATCTCGTGCCGGCCGCGCGGCACGCCGTCGACCCGAAAGCGTCCCATGCCGCCGCTCGTCCCACGGAAAACCGAAGAGTCGCTCGGCTCGCTCGGATTGCGCCGGCCCGTTTCGCCCCCACTCGCATCCTGCTTGACCGGCCGCACGATAATCTCCGCCCCGCCGACCGGGCGGTTGCCGTAGTCGTAGACCATCCCGTGCAGAGGCGCATCGACGAAGTCGTACGGGCCTTCGGGCGTGACGCACCCTGTGCTCAGCAATGCCGCGGCCACGAGGAGCGTCGCGCACGCCCAAGCGGCCGCGACCGACTCTTGCGCGATATGGTCGCGCGTTCCAGCGATATCGATCGTCTCGCGCCAACCTCGCCTCACTGTGCACCTCCCCCTTCTACAACCAGAAACCGGCCCCCGGAGTCCTCTAAGAGCAACTGGGCGCCGTCTTCGTCCACGATCCGCCATGCCTCCGCCCGCGGCCGCGTCTCCGCCGGATTCCCCGTGCTCGACGCAGCCAGAAGCGTCCCGCAAGGCCCCGCGAAATACAGCAAACTCCGCCCGTCCGCCGTTTTCGCGCGTCCGACGAAGCGCACGCCGGCGCCCTGCTCGGCAAGCTCCCACAGATCCGGCGGATCCGGCTCCGCCGGCTCCTCCGCCGGCTCCCGTTTCTCCTCTTCCTTCCGTTCCGGCGGCTCTTCCGGTTCCCCGGACTCTGCAGGCTCCGGTCGCGGCTCCGCGCGGACCGGAGGATTCGGATCGAGCGCCCACCCGAAGAGACCGCCGGGCGCGTCCACTTCCGCCCCCGCTTCGGGGACGGACGCTCGCCCTCGAGTCGCGTCCGCTTGCGCCGAGTCCGCTTGCGCCGAGTCCGCTTGCGCAGCGTCCACCTGCGCTGCATCCACCTGGCCGGCTTCCGCCGTCACCGCGCCCACCGCCCCGGTCTCCGCCTGCCCCGAGTGCGCTGCCACCGCAATCTCCACGCGCGCGATCCCCGCGCCGCGCGATGAGAGAACGAGTGACTCCACGCTGAGTTCGCGCTCCGCCTCCATCCGCCGGAGAAAGTCGAACGAGCTCCGTCCCGGTCCCTCCGCCTCAAGAGACACGATCGCCTCCCCGCCGGCGGTGGGCCGGTACTGGAGCACCCGGAGACCGGCGGCCCGCGCCGAGCCCGCTACCTTCTCCACGAGCGCTGAGCGCATCTGCTCGCCCCCATCGGTGCGAATCCGGTTTACCGGCGGCACTACCGAGCCGGCGGACTCCGACGCTTGCCGCTCCGCGTCGATCTCCGCGTCCAGCTTCCGAAGACGGGCCGCCGCCGCCTCGGCACGGGCGGTCTCCCGATCAACGCGGACTCGATACTCAGTGCCGGCCACGACCGCGCCCCCCGCAAGCATCGCCACGAGGACTACGCCGATGAGCCGTCTTCGGACCGGGTCAGCGCTCATCGCCGCCTCCTTCCGGCGCGCGGGCCACCGTAGCCTCTACCGTGAGCTTCTCGACTCCCGACTCAGCGTCGTACGCTCGAACTCGCTCCAATCCGGCATCGAAGAGAAGCGCCGACTCCGCGAGCGCCTCCGATACTGCAAGTGGACTCAGCGAAATCGCCTCGAGACGGAGCCGTCTCCCCGAAATCTCGAGCCGTCGCAAGCCTCCGCCGGATCCCAGAGCCTCTCCCGCGAGCACGGCAAGCGAATAGGCCGGGATCTCGGCGGCCTCCCGGCCTTCCCGCCTCTCCGTGCCAATCGAGGCGCCTTCGGCTGCTTCCGCGCGAGCTTCCGCAAGCTCCGTCTCCGCAACGCGCACCCGCGTCTCCAAACGCTCGGCATGCTCCCGTGCGTCCCGGATCCGCCCAGCGGCGTTCCCGCCCCAAAGGAGCGCGGCCGCCACGGCGAGGACGAACGCGGCCGCCGCCGGACGCAACACTCTCCCGCGCGGACGTTCTTCCTCCGCGATCGCTGAGTCCACGAACGCAAGCCGCCTCTGAACCCAGCGAGGCGGCCGGCGGGCGTGCACCGTCTCGGGCCCTGAGGGACCGGTACCGTCGCCTGCTTCTTCAACATCTCCCGCCGGGTCTGCCGGTACGCGGACTACTAGCACTTCCGGGTCGGTCTCCGCGCTCGTCCGTTCGTCGCCGAAGACCGGAATACAGGCGCTCGGGAATCCGTCCTCGAGCTGAAGCCGCGCAGCCTCTTGGCCCGCTCTAACGAGCACCGCGCCGCTAAAGCTCCTCGGAAGCACCCCGAGCGCCCATAGCGCGGCCGGAAGACGGCGGCCGGGGCCGCCGGGAACGCCTCCCTCCGTGCACTCGTCAGGGCCCTCGGCCACGGCAGGCCCGCCGGCTACGTCGGGTACCTCATGCGCGGCGGTCGCGCCGACTGGGTCAGAGCGCTCGGCAGCAACGGCCCCTGCGGCCCCGCCGACTGAGTCGGACTGCGCGGCAGCGCTAACTCCGGCGCCACCGCCGGTCGCGCCCGAGCGCTCGGCCACACCGAACTCGGCCGCCGCGCCACCCCCGGGGGATGCGCCGGTTGCGCCGAACCGGGAGGACGCCCCTCCGGGTTCCCGGGTCCCGGTCGACTCCGGTCCCGGCGCACTCGAAGCGCCCGCCGCGCCGGCGCTCGGCGAAGCGTCTACGAAGAGCGCGGCGCGCCTTCGTCCGCGGTCGGTGAGGAACGCGAACGAAGCCCCCTCGGCAAGCACGGGCACCCGCTCCGGAAGGCGGTAACGGAGATACCCGGGAAGGTCCGCGCGCGGGAGCGGAGGTAGCTCAACCGCCACGAAGATATGCTCCGACAACGCTGGGGCGCAGACCTGTTTCATCCCGCTCCCCTTTCCGCTTCGTCCAAGCGTCGGAAGCGCCGCTCGACCACGCGCACTTCCTCCTTCTCTCCCGGCTTCCGCACCGGAACGCGAGCCAACACCGCGTGGAGCTCCATCCCCTCGGCTTCCGCACGAACCTCCCAGAACCACGAGCGCGTCCCGAGAAACGCGAACAGCCGGTGGTCGTTTTCCAGCTCCAGCCGCCGGCGTAGCTCTTTGAGGTCGACGCCTTCCGAGTCCCTCCGGTCCAGGACCCATGCCGCATGCGCGCCGGGCTCTTCCAGCTCAAAGGCGTCGTAGGCAAGGATCTCGCGGAGAATCAGCTCCGGGAGGAAGTGGAGGTTCCACTGCGGCTCCGCAGTTACCGGCGGAACGAGAAGCTCGGAGGCCTCCCGTCCTACAACCCGGCGAAGCTCGGACGGTTCGACGCGACGCGCCTCCCGGCGGACGCTCTGTACGCGAGCGCGAAACGCTTCGACGCCGCGTTTCCCGGCGTTCATCGCATACAGCCGCCGGAGCGCGAACTCGTCGGCGGTGTCGATGTGGGCGTACGAATGGACAGTCAGGTAGCGCGCAATCGTCTCCTCATCGAAGAACTCGAGGTATCCGTCGTCCCCGTCATGGAACAACCCTTCCCGTTCGCGGTGCTCCTGGAGCCCACAGAATCCGGTGCCGACGAGGAAGAGCTCGTCCAGCCGCGTCCGCTCGAAGAGGGCCCGCCCGGCCCAGTTCGGGTTGATCCGGCTCGAGCGCTCGGCCAGAGTGATCGTGACCTGGCGATAACCGACGTCCTTCTTTTCCGCTCCGTCGCGGCCCGGACCGCCCGACGGCGGGTTGCCCGGCCCCGCACCATGCTCGGCGGCATCTCTTCGGTCGCCTCCTTCCGCGCCGGCGGCGACCGCTACGCCCGTTTCGGCTAGGCGCCAGACCGGATCCGAAGGAAGATCACGCGCTGGGTCCGGGGGGTCGGCGAGCTCGTCGCGCACCACCTCCACCGCCTTGGTCAAGCTCCGCCGGAGCTCGCTCTCTGCCTCCGCCGCGGCCGACCTCCGGCCGGCCGCGACCGCCAGCGCAGCGCCGGAAAGAAAGACGAGCGATAGCGCAACACAGGCAAGGAGCGCGGCGCCGGTGGCGGAGCCTTTCGCACCGTCCGTTGACCTGCCGGTTTCCCGCATTCCGATCACCGCGCACCTCCCACGCCCGCACGCCGCCCGGCGAAGGCCGAAGCCTCACTCCCGCAAAGCGGCGCGCTTCCAAACGGCAGAAGCACCTCGCCCAACTCTCCCGGCCCGGAATCGATCGCCACGCGAACACCCCGCGCTCTCCCGCTTCGGTCACGAACAAGGCCCGCGTCGACCGCAGCCCCCGCCCGACTCGCGTCGAGGTGTACCACGACCTTCCCCTCGATTCTCACCTGAACCCTCCCGTCGCCGGCGTCGATCCATTCCAGCCTCCGGTCGCCGGCGCCGTCGACGTAAGGCACCGAAAGCACTGCGTCCCCGCGCTCGCGGCCGGCGTCTGGAGCCGGCGTCGCGTCGTAGAACGGCACAACCACCCGCCCCACCGCGCGACGAACCGGACCGTCGAGATCGGAGAGGAGCGTGTTGTACGCCGCGTCGTCTAGAAAGCGCGCCGCCCCAGCTCCGCCGACCCGCGCAACCTGCGCCACCAGCACCGCGACAATCGAGAGGATCGCCAGCGCTACAAGTACTTCGGCATAGGTCGTTCCCGCGTCGGCCGGCGCGCGCCCCCGGAAACCTTGATCGCTAGTCGAGCCGTTCTTCTTCTCTGAACCGCACATTGGCTTCCTCGATTCGTGTTTCCAAGCGAGTTCGTTCCGCTCCGATCGATCGATTCACCGTCGCCGCGAGCACGAGCGCCGAGGCCCCGACGAGCGTGACCAGCGCCAACGCAGTGAGCGCCTCCAGGAGGATCGCCCCTCCGTCGCTTCCGCCGCGGCTCCGTCGGCGGCGGGCGTCGCGGCGCTTTGGATGCCGTCCCCCTTCACCGATCCGCTCTTCGCCACGCCCGGCCACACCCCCGCGGGTCCTGTGCTTCCCACCCCATCCCCCGGCCGCGTGAACCCTATTCATCGGACCACGAGGTGATGGACCCAGCCCCGTCGCCACCGGGACCGAGCGACCGGATCCCAAACGGCAACCCGTCCGGACCAGGCACGCGATACTCGTACGGGTTTCCCCACGGATCGTCCGGCACCGGTTGCGATAGATACGGCCCGTTCCAACTCGAGGGAACCGGCTCGATCACGGGCGCTTCCCAGAGCGCATCGAGCCCTTGCGCTTCTGTCGGGTAGCGACCGGCGTGGATCATGTAGGTCGAAAGCGCCGTCCGGAACGTCGATATCTGGTTGCGAGCTTGGGCCTCCCGCGCCGAGTCCAACGTCCGAAAACCGACGAAGCCCACCGCCCCGGTAAGAATGAGAACGATCGCAATCACCAAGAGCGTCTCTACGAAGGTCCAACCGCCATCACCTCGCTCGTCTCCTTCCCGGCAACAACAGTCCTCGGGTTGCCGGGCGCCGCTGCCACCGTCCCGGAGATGATTCTCCGGCGCCGCAGCGGCGCTCCGTCCCGTTCCAATCGGAGCAAGCTTGCGCCCGCCTCGCCGCATGTCGGCATGCTTGTTCATATGCATGGTTCGTCCTGGATAGTCGTCGCCGTTCGCGACCGTCCCCTTCGCGATTTCCTTCGTCACAGCAAACCTCCCATCATCGAGAAGAGCGGCAGAACGAATACCACAACGATGAGAAGCACCACGCCGCCCAGCCCGACCAACAGAATCGGCTCCACCAAGGCAGCAATCCGCGCAGTGCCTCGCTCGAGCTCGCGCTGATAGTAGGCGCGCAGCCCGGCGAAGACCGAAGCCACGTCACCGCTTCGCTCTCCGATCGCAACCCAACGACCGAACCGATCCGGTATAACTCCCGGGCTGCCGATAGCCTTGGACAACGGAGTCCCCCGCAGAACGTGCCGATGTGCGCGTTCGACCGCGTCGGCCACCGCCGCGTTGCCCGCGATGCCCGCCGCTTCCGAGAGCGCATCCTCCACGCGAACGCCGCCGGCAGTGAGCGTCTCCAACGCAAAGCTCAACTGCAGAAGCGCGTTCGTCCGCACTAGGCCGCCCACAAGCGGGACCCGCAGCACGAATCGATCGAACCACGTCCCCAACGGGTGCCCGTGCGTCCGAGCCCACGCCACGAGCACGGCGCAAGAGCCAACGGCGAGCAAGCCGACCACAATCGCGATCGGAAAGAGCGCAGCGAGCTCCTGCGCCCGCGCCACATACGCAGGAAGCTCCTGCCCCATTGCCAGCGTGAATCCCGCTAGGCGCGGCACCACGAAGAGGGCTATCGCCGTAACGACGCCGATCGCAACGACCAGAACGACCGCGGGGTAGAGCAGGGCCCCCAGCGTCTTCTGCCGCAGCTGATCCGAGTCGCCCAAGTAGCGCGCCAGCTCGCTCATGACGCGATCGAGCTCGCCTACCCGCTCGCCTAGACGAACCATGCCCCACCACACCTTGGGCACGCCTTCCTCGGCCGCCGCGTCGGCGAAACTCTCACCCCGGTCGATCCTCCGCTCAAGACGCGCCGCGGTCCGCGACGTTCCGTCGTCCCCGCGGGCCAGGAGCGAGAGCGCGTCACGCACCGTCAGCTTGGCGGTCAGAAGATGAGCGAACGCCTCGGTGAGCTCCAGAAGCCTGCGCCGGTCGGTCCGGCGAGCCGAGCTCCGCAAGCCGCGCTCGCGGCGCACCGATAGGACGCACTCGCCGTTCGCCGCCGCGCTTCGAGCAGCCGCCGCGGCGTCGGACGCGTCTACCCGTACCGCGCAGACCGACCGTCCATCGGCCTGCAGAACCCGACACCGGAATACGCGCTCTGCTCCCGCCCCGAAAGCGGAGCGCGTTCCGCCCGGTCGCGCACCGGTGGTGGGCGCCACGGCGCCCTGCTCCTCGCCGGATCCGACCGCCCTCCGTCGCGGCCCGGCGCCCAATGAGGGCTCCCGGAGGGCCCGCCCCTCGCACGACGCGAACGCTGCCGTGCGCGGCCGCGTCGCCGGCCGGCTCTCCGGCCGCGGCGCCACACGGACGGCGCTCCTTTGCCCATTCGATTCCGTAGTCATGGTTACTCCCCCTAACGAGTTTCTCCTAAGGCCCGCCTTGCCGGCGTCGGCCTGCCGAGCCGCTTTCCCGGGACCCGTTTAGCGGCCCCTATTGGCGGCTGGGCTTCGCCGCATCGCCTCCCCGGCCCCGGCCTGCCGGTCTCTACCGGCCCGCGGCTCCCACCGCGACCGCCTCCGACACGCTCGTAAGCCCCTCCGCCGCCGCGCGAACTGCCGCAACGGTCAAGGACTCAACACCGCGCTCGGCAAGGAACTCAGCGATCCGGTGCGCGCCCGCTTCCGCGGCGACGAGACGAGCCGGCTCATCCTCCATCCGAAACAGTTCCGCCACCGCCATGCGGCCGGCGTAACCGGTTCCACCGCACTCGGCGCACCCCACGCCCGCCAGAAAGCGCGGCGTCGCTGCGTGTCCGTTGGCCCCCACCCCTTCAAGCGCCTTTGCCTCCGCAGCGCTCGGAGAACGCGGCTCCGAACACCGCGGACACACCCGCCGGACCAGCCGCTGCGCCATCGCGCCGCGCAACACCGCCGCGATCAAGTACGCCGGCACCCCGATGTCGCGGAGCCGGGTCACCGCGCTTGCCGCGTCATTTGTGTGGAGGCTGGCCAGCACAAGATGCCCGGTAAGCGCTGCGCGAACGGCAAGCTCGGCGGTATCCTGGTCCCGGATCTCGCCCACGACGATCACGTCCGGGTCCTGCCGGAGCACGCGCCGCAGCACCTCCGCGAAGGTGAGACCGATCGCCTCATCGGTCTGGATCTGGTCGATCCCGTCGACGACGTTCTCCACCGGATCCTCGATGCTCACCACCTTGAGCCGATCGGTCGGAAGCTCGCCCAGCATCGCGTGGAGCGTCGTACTCTTTCCGCTCCCGGTCGGCCCGCTCACGAGGAAAATGCCGTGAGGAATCGAAAGCACCTCCCGAAGGGCCGCCACGTGGCGCGCCGAGAGCCCAAGGCCGTCCAACCGGAAGCGCTTGGCGCGCTCCGGGAAGAGCCGGAGCACGATCGACTCGCCGCGGGCGATCGGCACGACCGAAACCCGCACGTCCACCGGCGTGCCGCCGAGCTCCACGCTCATGCGGCCGTCCTGCGGCCGCCGCTGTTCCATGATGTTGAGATTGGCCATGACTTTGACGCGCGAAGAGACGCCCCGGAAAAGGTGGAGCGGTATCCGGCGAACCGGACGCAGCACCCCATCGACGCGATAACGCACCACCGCTTCGCGCGAGAAACGCTCCAGGTGTACGTCGCTCGCCCGCTCGCCAACAGCGTCGAAGAGGACGCTGTTGACGAAGCTCACCACCGGCCCTTCCCGTGCCAGCGCATCCAGAGACAGCTCGTCTTGCAGGCCGGAGGCAGCACCCGCTCCGTCGCCTCCTGCGGCGGCGTTCCCCGCGGCGGGCCCCGAACCGCTCCCGCCGTCCGCTCCGTCCGCCAACGACGCCAAACGCCCCACGTACGCCGCAACCTCGCCGGCCGGGACCCGAACCACCCGCACCGGACATCGGTGAAACTGACGCAGGATCGCCAGATCCTCCGAGCCGGGCTCGCTCTCCTCGGCGGCGGCGACCACCACGGTGTCCGCTCGGCGCTCGGCGACGAGTCTGCGTCTCGCGGCGATGTACTCCACCGGGTACTGGCCCGCTTCCGGTCCCGGAACCGGGAACTCCGAAAGCGAGCGAACCGCACGTTCCACTCGTTCACTCATCGCGCCACTCCCGGACCGTAGGCTCCAGAAAGCGCTCGTAGAGCGCCTCCGAGCCCCTTCGAAACGCATCGTCCGCCGGCGGCGGCTCCTCCACATGAGGTACCACGTACACCGCAAGCTCTGTACTCTGTACCTGCTCGCGCCGCCGTTCGAACAACCGCCCCAGTCCCGGAATACGCCCCAGAATCGGCCACGGCTCTACGCGCTCCTCGCTGCTCTCCTGCACGAGCCCGCCCAAAACGAGCGGCTCGCCAGTTCGCGTCCGTACGTTGGTGTCAATGACGCGCTCGGAGGTCGTCGGCGGAGCGTCGGTACCGGCGGCCCCACCGGAGCCGCGGCTGGAAAGGGTCGTCGAGACCCTCATCGTGATCATGCCGTCTCCCGACGCCCATCCCTCGATCCCCACGATGAGCCCCGCCGTAACCTCGCGCGTAACGCCGGTCGGGCGCGCCTCTCCGGTGTCCGGATCGATCTCGACGTCGCGGTAGCGGAAGGTCTCAGTGTTCTGGAAGCGAGCCTCCTCTCCGGAGAGTGCGTTCACGGTCGTATCGGCGAGAACCTGCGCGGAGTTTCGCGAAAGCTCGGCATTCAGCCGTGCGGCGAACTGATAACCGAAGGTCGATACAACGTCGAAGTTGAGCGAGAGGAGGCGTCCGATGCTTCCAACGAGCACCTGCTCGAATCCCGCGTCTTCCTCGCTCTCGATCACTTCCACTGACGATCCGTACCCCATACCCGCCCCCTCCTCGTACTGCACCACCAGCACGTCGTAGCGAATCTGCGGAACCGGCCGATCGATCTCGGCGAGCTCAGAGAGAAAACGCCGCCGCCGCTCGGCGGAGCCGTCGAAGAAGATGAGCGTAGGATCGGCGGTGGCGACGATGTGCTCGCGCTCGACCGACGGGGGGAGACGTTCCAAGAGATCGCCGACCCGCAGATACCGGAGCGCTATCGGGCTCGCCTCGTCCTCCCGGTCGACGAGCTCCAGAAGCCGGTCGATCTCTCCCCGTTCGTCGTCGTCAACAGCGATCAAAAACGCGTTGTTCTCCTCCACCACGACCGGCGACCGGGCCGACAGGTGCTCGGGCAGCATCCCCACCACTCGCGAAACCGAGCGATACTCCAACTCGAACCGCTCGAGCCGGCGCCCCTCATGCGGCCGGTCGACCAGGGCGATGAACTCAGTGAGCGGCGCAAGCTGCTCGGGGCTTCCGGCCAGGATCAGCTGGTTTCGCTCCGGATCGCTCCGATAGAGCCCGCTCGCGCCGAGCTGCCGTGGGAGCAACTCGGTGAACCGACCAACCGTGATGTGTTCCAGCGTCACCCGCTCGATCTCCGTATATCGCGCGAGGATATCGCCGCGGTCGATCTCGTAGATGATATAGACCTCGCCGTCGAGGGCGTAGTCCGCTCCGGCGCGGTCCAGGATCAACCGCAAGAGCTCTTCGAACTCCCGCTCCGAAAACGAAAGGTGGTCCAGCGTCGGGTCTGCCCGCATGAAGATCGAAAACTCCCGCTCGCCGGCGGCGAAGAGCTCCAGCAAGAGATCGCTCAAGCGCACCCGGGTGGTCTCCACGCCGTAGCCCGCGTCACCCCTGACGACGTTGGCCCCTGTCTTCCCGTCTCGCACGCTGTCATCGCCGCTCCGCTCCTCCCGAGCCAGGTAGTAGTACTCGTCCTCCCGCACGACCCGGAACTCGTCGTGCCGCCGCACCACCATCTCCAGCGCCCGCTCCACCGGAACGTCGCTCGCGCGCAGCGTTATCCGCTCGCTCGGAAGCTTGTCGTGCACCACCGTGACCCCCGCGGCATCCCCGATCGCGCGAACGGCGCTCTCGAGCGGCACCGCGTCCCCGCGAATCGAAACTCCCCGCTCGGTAGCCTCGGCCGCGATCGCCGACACCCGGATGATCCCGTTGCGCTCCATCGCGTGCAGCCCCGTCGCGTCCAGGAACCCCCGAAGCGCCGAGTCGAAATCCGTATCCGAGAAGTGGTACGTAGTGCGCCCCTCGACCGTCTCGTCGGCTATGATTGAGCGTCCCCCTACGTCGGCAAGCACCATCAAGACGTCGACGATCGGCTGGTCGATGAAGCGGAGCTCGGCAAGTGAAGGACCCTCCTGCGAGCGCTCCAAATCCGAGACGTCCGCTGTGTCGCCTCCGGCCTCCCCGGCGCCTGCTCCGCCCTGCTCGATGCCGCTGCCGGCCTGTTCGCTCGCTTCGGCTTCGTGGAGCCGATCCTCCGCTTCCCCGTCCGCCCGGACCAACGCTACACAAAAGGTCGAAAGCAAAATGACCGCGAGTACCGCCCGCGCCAAATCCATCACATCCCCCAAAAAAAGCGAGCCGACGACGTGCCGCGCTCCCGCGGCCACGCGGCTCCACGCGAACATCTATAATCGACAAGCCCGGCCCCGCAGCCACGCCCCCCGGGCTTACAATCCAACTACTACAACCCCGACAGTCGAGACGAAGAGGCACGGTGCAAACGGAACCGCAATCTCGCACACCGGGCTCCCCCGTAGTTCCCGGAACATGCCTCCGGCTCGAAGCGGGCGCACGCCAAGCCAGAGCAGCCCGAACACCGCTCCGCCCAACACAGCCCCGTACCATGCCGCCGGCGACAGAGCCGCTCCCATTACGCCCGCAAGCTTCACATCGCCAAGACCCATCCGGCCCGCCGCGAGTGCTCGGACCGCCAGAAAGAGTCCGTAGCAGAACGCTCCCCGAACGAGCGCGCTCGCAACCCACAGCCCAGCTGAGCGTGCCGACGCCCATTCGCCAAGGCGCCCGGCAAACTCCCCGCCGCCCCCCGCGGCTAAAGCCTGACCATCATCGGACCGCGCGGAAACGCCCCACCCGGGAGCATCATCACACGCCGCGCTCACCGCCACCGCGATCAACACCGCCGCAAAGCCCCCCGCCAAGAGCGCGTTAGGAATACGCCGGACCGTTATGTCGGTTGCCGTCGCAGCCGCAAGCACCACGAGCACCACGTACGCCGCTGCCGGCACGGTTCGCCCTGCGGCTGTAGCAGCTTGAAGCACCGCTCTCACCTCGTTCATTGGGTCCTCCTTTCGTCCTCTCACTTAAGAGAACCCACCATGGTTCACGAATCCTTGTTTTTTCGTGGTGGTTTTTGGGGTTTTTCTTCTGTGATTGCCTTTCTCGGGCTTTGCCACCGAGTGGAAGCAGAGCAGACTAACGTAGCGGCAATACTGGAACGTTATCTGGCGTTGCCTTCAGACCTAGAGGACTTGGTAGCAATCTCTCGTACAAGCCTGTGCCCCAGTTCCGTCAGACGGGTGATACTTGTTGTTTCACACGTCCAGACCGTCAGTGGCTCCCAACCCATTCGGCGAAGTTCGTCGTGGGCCTTGGCGTCCCGTTCCATGTTGCGTTGGATTTTCTTCTGCCAGAAGACGCGGTTTGTCTGCGGCAGCTTACCACGATTGCAGGGATGACCGTGCCAAAAGCATCCGTGGACAAACACTGCGATCCGATGCTTAGGTAAGACCAAGTCAGGTGTTCCAGGAAGGTCCGCGCGGTGTAGCCGAAAGCGGTATCCCAGCCGATGGAGCAGGGACCTAACGAGCAACTCCTGCCGCGTATTCCGGTTTTTGACCCGCGACATAATCTCGCGACGCTTCTGTTCCGGAAAGATATCCATTCTCTTCAAAACTATCGGGAGAACACATGGCGTAGACAGCCTTTGCGATCGCCGCGCCGAGTACCGGCGGCACGGCATTACCGATTTGTCGAGCTATCTCAATCTTCGAGCCGGTGAACACGAAAGGGTCGGGGAACGTCTGAAAACGAGCAGCTTCGCGATGGGTGATGGGTCTATGTTGCTCAGGATGAAGATAACGCCCTTTCTCCGGCTTGAAGAACTCCGTCCTAATCGTAAAGGCCGGCCGATCCCACCAAAGTCTTCCGAAGAGGTCGGTACCGCCGCTTTTCTTGCGAATCCAGCACTCCGGGGTCAGTTCGGGAGCATTCTTCTGAAGGTCGAAGCGGTTCATCCCTTCACGCGGGATTGCCTTGTACCTCGCAATACTCTTACTGGTCGGCGTTCTGCCGAAGTGTAGGTCATATGGAGGTGGTTCATCTCGTATTGTTGTCCCGACGGGAGGTGGAAGATCACCGATTGCCTGGCGCACCGTACGCCACTGTCGAGCGTTGCTCGAATACCTGCCTCCGCATAGTGTGAGTTGTTCCGGGCGCTTGTCGGGATCAAAATGTGTCCGTTTGGGCGGGAAGTATACTGAGGGATCTGAGTTTTTGGAGCCAACAATGATAGCTCGTCTTCTCAATTGGGGCACGCCGTAATCGGCCGCGAGCATGATGTCGGACCAGACCCGAAAGCCTCGTGCTTCTGCCCACGCCAGGATCTCTTGGTGTTCAAGGGATCCGAGAAGCTGTGGCACATTCTCCATGACGAAAACTCGAGCTTGGGATCGATCGATTACTTCCATGAAAGGGATCCACAGCTTCTTTCGCGGATCATCCGCTCGAAGTTTGTTCAGGAGGCTGAATCCCTGGCACGGTGGCCCACCGATAACTACGTCGGCTTCGGGGATGACGGTTTTCGGATTCTCCAAGATATCGACGATATCGCCTGAGTAACACTCGATCTCCAAATTCCGTGAGTACGTCTCTGCTGCATACGCATTGAAATCGTTTGCCCAGACCGCCCGAAACGGGCAATCGCTTAAGCGTTCGAAACCTATTGATAGGCCCCCGGCACCGGCGAACAGATCGATGAACCGCAATTCTCGGCCTTCCAAAATCGCACCCTCCCGTTCAAACGCATACTATAGATGAGTTAGTGTTCACCGTCCATGCGATGCACTTCATCATGGCACACATTGCACAGGGTAACCAGGTTGTTCTCTTCCGATTTGCCCCCTCGTGCATGATGTTGGATATGGTGCACTTCAAGGAAGCGGGGGTCCGACCGGTTCCAGGCGGCATGTGTCCATCGACACTTGGTGCACGTGTATTGATCGCGTTGTAACACCCTACGGCGCAGCGGCTCAGAGATTCTACGGTCATGCTTGGGCGTCTGCCGGTCCTCTTCCAGCATGTATACACCGACGCCAAGAGTCGGATTCCCACTTTGTTTGGTCGATATGGGATAGCCATCTTCGGTCCGCAATTCTCTGACGCGACGAGCCCATTCGCTACCCTGGGCCACGTACTTCAGCTCCTCGCCGGTAACGGCCTTTCCAGTATTGCGCCGTAAGTAGTCGAGAATGCGGTCTTTCATAGCGCCCTTCTGTTTTCGTATTTCGTTTGCAAGATGCCATCGGTGCGCTGCGTCGCGGTCTTGCTTCGGGGTCAAAAGTGCATAGTCGTTAGGCCCCATCGAATCGAGCTTGATGTCCGATCGGGTAATCTCTTCCTCCGACAGCATCTCCTTTGCGGTAATGCCCGAGACAATCTTCCAGCCTTGTTCCACCCGCAGTTCCCTTACTCGACGTGCCCATTCGCTAATGCCGGCCACTACCGCAAGCTCCTTTTCGTTCAACACCGTCAACGGATATCTTCGGAAGTAAGCCAGTAATCTGTCGCGGGCAGATAAACTAAGTCCGTTTGGGATTAACTTCTTACCTAGCTTCCTGAGTGTCTCGACTGCGGGAACCAGGGCTAGAACTCGGGTACGTATATCCTCGTCAAGTTCAAGGCGTTCGAATTGGTCCAGTATGTTTCGTGCTTCACGGAGGAGTTCCGACTCTTCGACCATACGATTCCCATGCTACCTGATCCCGGAGCAAAACGCCAGAAACGATAAGGTCAGCAGATTGGCGGCTCGGGCCAACACGGGACAGCGAGAACGGGAAGGGAACGCTGGGGGCGACAAGGCGTCGCCACCATGCCGGCGCCAATACTGGAGCGTCATGTAGCCCGGGCTTCGCCACCGGCTCATCCTCATACCAATCGGCGCCCGTGGAAGCTCAGCAAGTACATCTTGTTCAGTTCGACCGAGCCCACGCGCTCGCCGGTCTCCATGTCGACGAGATCCTCTTCGGACAAACCCGTTTCCTCTGCGGTCCTTCTCAGGTCATCATAGTGGTACTGCGCGAAGTATGCCGGTGGTATTGTAAGGATGCCGTCCGCTGAACGAAGCTCCATTTCTGTACAGGAGATCTGTGTCACGGGGGCATAACGACGCCGAAGAAAAACGTCTCTGGCAGGCGGGCCAATGCCGGCGACTCGTGCGTACTCCGCCGGTTTGCTCAGCAACTGCTCACTGAAGAACGGTTCCACAACCGAAATCGAGGACTCTAGAACCATCGTGCTTGTTTGCCACTATCCACGAGCGTATTCGTTGGTTGATTACATCGTAGGCGTCGCCGAACAGTTCGTCTGCAAACGGTGCGAGAGCACTGTAGTGGTGAATCGTGGACTCTTCCGCAGCGCCGTAATCTATCGCCATCTTCCCCATCCGCTCCCCGCGCTGCCAGACGTTTCACATCGGTTTTCGTACGCTGTCCGTAACACGCTGAGCAGCGTCTTTTCTGCGGGATTAGGCTGTTTCATCGTATAGTATAGCATTACGCATCGTCTCACTGCTCCAAGTGGCGGGCGCCGTTTCGGCCCGGCAATGGCAGCGAAGTGACTGACCTCCAAATTCACGAATTCTTCCCCGAAGCCACGTTGTCGCCAAAATACTCTCGTCCAAGCCTAGGGCTACATAACAACTAGCATGCCAAGAAAGCCCGTTGTCTCAGACCGGGCGTCTTGTGCAGACCTAGATTCCCGAAATTGCAGATAGGACTTCCCCAGCCCCCCCAGCGCAAACGCATTTGACGTCTGCCGACGAAAGAACGGCGGCGACCGGTTCTCTGTATGGGCGTCATATCCCGCGTGAAGTCGACCAGCACGGCTAACGGCGCCGCCGGGCCGAACCCCCAGCGCCGCCGCACCACCCGTCCGGGCCAAATGCGTTTGCCCCCCACCCCTCACCAACACGCACTCTCCTCCAGCGAGTACACCCCGCTCTCCTCCGGGCTCTTCCCGCGAAAGGCCTCCGGCTCTGCCAGCGCCTCCGCAACGGTCTCCCGGATGAGCTCCACATGGGGGACGTTCTCCAACGCATAGACCGGTTGCGTGAGGCCCACGGCAAGAATCCGCTCCACATCCAGGAGCCCGTCAAAGGTGCCGGCGCCCAGAAGCTCCAGGAACGCCTCGATCGGGAGGTCCGTCGCCGCGTGATCGGCAACGACTTCCGCGAGCTCCGGGTACGCCCGGATGATCCGGCCCGGGCTCAACTGGTCGAGCAGCGCCCCCACGATGCAGCGCTGCCGCCGCATCCGGTCGTAGTCGGTCGCGTTGGTGCGCGTTCGGACGAAGGCCATTGCTTGGTTGCCGTCGAGCTCCTGCCGCCCTTCGTCCAGCTCGTAGACCCGCGGCTCGTCACCCTCCACATGAGGCGAGAGGCGCACGTGTATCGGGTCCGGAACGTTGATCGTCACCCCGCCCAGCGCGTCGATTGCGCACACAAACCCTTCCATGTTGGCCAGGAAACAGTAGTCCACCGGAATCCCCAGGAGGTTCTCCACTGCGTTCCGCGTCGCCACCATGCCGGGAGGCTCCCCATCCTCGCCCAGCTCCGGATAGTCCTGGGCGTACGGATAGAGCTTGAAAAGCATGTCCGGATACATCTCCTCGCCGAGCTTCTCGGCAACCTCCCCGGACAGCGGCGCGTAGAAGGTATTGCGCGGAATGCCGAAGAGCACGATATCCCCCGTATCCAGGTCAAAGCTCGCCACCATGACCGCGTTCATCCGCGCTCCCGTGCGCCCCGGCCCTTCGTCGGAGCCCAGCAGAAGGACGTTTATCCGGCCGCGCTCTTCCCACGGCTCCTCCGATATCGAAGCCGGCGGATACGGCTCCTCCGGCGGATCGGGTACCCACGGCTCTTCGTCCGGATCGTAGTCCAAGAGCGCCGGAGAGAAGCCGCCCGCGTACCCCAGCCGCAGCTGCCGCGCAATCCGCGCCGGCACCGCCTGCCGGTGCGGCGGCTCGTTGGCCCGGCGGTAGTACTCCGCCAGCCG
>Ga0207421_10000561_pt1 | contig 48160 bp, 44 predicted proteins | sample SodLakKL_010_SED_4_FD_187542 | JGI IMG/M metagenome (GOLD analysis project Ga0207421, IMG submission 187542) | Alkaline sediment microbial communities from Lake Tanatar, Kulunda Steppe, Russia - 8KL_010_SED (SPAdes) (version 2) | ecosystem: Environmental > Aquatic > Non-marine Saline and...
TAGTTGGCATTTTCTCGCTAAAATATATATAGGACACCCTATTTAGAGCTTACGGCATTAAACCCCTTATTTAAAGAATCTTAATGTTCCCCGGGAGCATTTTTTCAAATCGAGAAAAGTGTAGAGTCAGATTGTTATTTATATTCACGACAATAAGCGCAGAACCACTGGTCGGTCTTTTCTATATATTGCATCTGGTTACCACAATCTGGGCAATTTTTAGATGGTTGAGGTAGTTGTTGGACCACCATGGTCTTTTGTTCACTAGAAGTTGCGTTTATTAGAAGAATTATTATGACAACAATAATGATTACAATCGCAAGTATTACGAGCAGACACAAGGCTGGGATGGCGCAGGTCCCAGCACAGATATCACCTATATCAAGAGAGAATTGTGATAGATTTATCATTTTCTTCACTAAAACTTCAAACCTTAATTTAACTTATATTTAATAATCTTTCGTAAAAATAATCGGGTCTAGCATCTATTTGCTATTAATTACATATACCAACTCCCTAACTATCATCGACCTTGAAAGTTCATCCAACTATAGCTTATTACTATTCAAGATATTCTAGCAACTAACAATCTCAAATAAGGACGCCACTCACTTCACTAGCATACTATTCTAAATTAGCTTTACTAATCCGTAATCTACAAAAATATAGAAAAGAAAGAGAGTTTTTTCCTACTCACCATATATGATTCACATTTTCTTATGGTAAATTACCCCTGCTGTGGTGAATGCTAAAAACAGCAGTATCCCCGTAAATCCCGGCATATCTCTAAGATTGTCAATTATATCATCCTCTTCGGCCCTCTCAAAGATCAGTTCTATTTCATCAATAAATATCCATGGTCCTACCAATGTCAACGTATCACCGTCACCTGAAAAGGAATAATTATATTGAGTTCCGTCTTTTGGATCTTCGTCATCATCGTATATCGTTAAATTTTTCGTATCTTCATCGATCTCCCAGTTATTCCATGTGGTAGATTCCTGGGTTTCATTATCAGAAGTCCATCTTAGATATACCTCTAAAGATTTGTTTTCATAAAAGGTCCATAGGAACTCTTCATCTTCTTCCATGTATTCCTCTTCTCCATCCTCATCAATTGATTTCACAAGCTCCCACGCCCCTATCATCTTTTCCTCATCCGTCTCACTTTGGTAGGCATTCACACCACCTATAGACACTGAAAAAAACAAGACGGACAGAACCAAGATCCCTACTAAGACTAAACTCGCAACTTTTTGCCTCTGCATAATTTCTCCTCAAATTAAATAGGTATAACAGGCTTATAAATTTAAGGGATGTTTTTAAATAGCTCAAATCCACTTCTAGCTCCCATCAAATTAGGGTCTATAATCAATCATTATCTAGATGGAAAAACTCTTATCCTTACCTCCTTTATTAAAATACAATGGAAAAACTGTATACTCACTGCCCACGATGCAGTTCCGGATTTTACGTCGATGTTGAAAAGGAAGAAGGAAAAAAACTAGAAGTCAGGTGTCCCTACTGTAACTATCGTTACAAAGATATTGTCGATTACAATAACATCAAGGAAATAAAGTATAATTGGGAACTTTACGATAATATACACATCGGACTGCTTTCAAACGATGGGGGCCCATTTCAATTAAAGATCGCTGGGATATCACTTCTATCTGCAGTTATCCTTTTTTCGTTCGGCATGATCTCCCTGCTAGTTTTTGATTCGTTTGATTTAGTCCACAAATCAATCGGACTTGCAGGGAGCGTTTTCGCATTTTTTGTCGTTCTAGGATTATTCAACAGTTTTAAAAACAGATCATTCGTCCTGTCATTCACTGGTTCCATCTTCGCAATACTCGGATCTTTTATCTGGGGCTATCTAAATTCCCAAGTTGATTTCCTGTTATTCAGTCAGCAATTCTCCGTTTTTTACACTTTTCTAGGGCTTTTCCTTTCGTTTCTTGCCCTATTCTTAATAGTTAAAAACAGATTCACCTTCGATTTCGGCTACTAATTCAATATAGGTAGATGATGTATGCGAAATATCCCGCCAGCATGATCACTCCCTCTATTCTCGATAGCTTTTCTCCAGTATACATAGATATGGTGAGATAAATACTCGCAAGGACCATAACGAAAAAAGCGGAAAATATTTCTCCTGACAAAGTCAAAGGCATAACCGTAGCGGTAACTCCTATAACCATCAATATATTGAAAGTATTGGAACCTATCACGTTTCCAAGGGAGATACCCGCTTCCCCTCTGAATGCCGCGATGCTAGATGTAGATAACTCCGGTAACGTCGTTGCTAGAGCTATTACAGTCAATCCAACCACCCCCTCTATCAGCTCAAAACGTTCGATGTAAAATATAGCAGAACGGATGGTCAGTTCTGAGCCTATTATTATGCCGATAAGACCCCCTATAACTTTCAAAATGTTTAGAGACCAATCTATTCTCTTCCCAGTAAATTTCTCCTCTTCAACAACACCTTCGATCTTCTCATCCTCACCACCACGCAGTACAATAGAGGTGAAAAATCCTAGATATACGATCAAAGCGATTAGAAGAAAAATTCCCTGCCATCTTTCTATCCTGTATCCTTCAGAGAGAAAAGAACCAGCAAAAACCATGAATAAAATCATCGCTCCGAACATCATCGGAATCTCCCTTTTGATTATGTCTACATCTACGGAAATAGGTTTTATGAGGGAACTCACTCCCAATACTAACAAAATATTGGCTATATTGGAGCCGATCACGTTCCCGACTGATATTCCTTGCCTGCTCTTTAAAAGGGCATTCAGACTTGCTCCAAGTTCAGGTAACGAGGTGCCGAATGAAACTAAGGTCAGTCCTACTATTATTGTAGGAACTCCAAAATATGTAGCGATTTTCGCCCCGCCCTCTACTAGAAAGTCGGCACCTTTTAAAAGAAGAAAGACACCGATTGCTAGTAGCAAGGTCCATACTAGGATCTCAAACATCTCGGATATTCAATTTTGTAACTACATAAAAAACTTTTAGTATAATATTCACCCATGGGGATTAGAACCCCCTCATGGATATCAGAAAATTCAGCGATAATATAACTTTGGTCGGTATCGACTACTTGGAGAGAGAAAGTTTAGATTTTCAGCTAGTCGATATAGTAGAGGATCACGACCCCGATATCGTAGGGTTGGCGCTTTGCGAAAAACGTTTTGAAACGATGGAGGAGAAAGAAGAATGGCTCGATAAACCTTTGATCCAGGCTTATAAAGAGGGGAACGTAGGAACGCTTATCTATCAAACTTTCATAGAAGCGATCAGGGAAAACCTTAGAAAATTTAAAAGGGTCGAGGCGGAAACTCATATAGCTGAATTGGTCGATCTTGCGGATGTTTTGAAGGTCGATATCGAATTCATAGATAGAGATATTACTCTCACGCTAAAAAGGGCTTTCAGCGAAATGTCAATATTAGAAAAGATGAAGATGGTTTGGTATTTAAAATCAGCAATGCTTTCCTTTTCTGACGATACCAAGATAGACTCGGTAGAAGGTATGGATGAACATGATGATCTAGTCGGAGGAGTTCTCACGGCTCTAGATAGATTCGCCCCGGATGTATCAAACAGAATGAGAACAGAAAGAACGGAATACATGGCTAAAAAAATATACCAAGCTTCAAAAAAGAAAGAAATTCTAGGCGTAATACCTGAGAGTAAGATCGATTCTGTGATGCAGAAGTTGAATGAACTAAAAAAGAAGGAAAGGGAAGGACCCATCAAGGGATATTCACACCTAGAAAAGGTTGGGAAGAAATTGTACAAAAAAGCTCTTCACTATACACCTCACGTACTACTAGTAGCCTTTGCTGTATACCTTTTTTTCTTTTCAGAAGCATTAAATATATGGCGAGCTTGGATATATTGGGTCATGGTCGTTGGAGGGATGTCTGCTTTAGGATCTGCCTTGGTTAAAGGACATCCAATATCGGTACTCATCTCTTTTATCTTAGCTCCCTGGATGTCTCTAACACTGCACGGTCCTGGATGGGTCGCTGGATACGTCGAAGCAAGAGTTCGAAAACCGAAGATAAGAGACATACATGATCTGACTTCTGTGAAATCCATCAACGAGTTCTTATCTAACAACCTAGTTAGGCCCGTGATGGTAGGTGTTTTTGCAAATATATTCACTTGGCTAGGTCTGTTCATCATACTTCCACTTTTGATAGCATTGACCTGAGAAGTACGAAAAATATAACAATTGATAAATTTCTACACCTCACTAAAGATGAAGATCAAGAATTCAATCATTTGGTTCCTCGAAGGCATCGTAATAGGACTGGCGAATGTTACACCGGGAGTCTCTGGAGGCACAATGGCACTTCTGATGGGGGTATATGAAAGGCTTATAAATGCCATCAATACCATCCCTTTGAAAGGCTCCTTATCGATTTTTAGAGGGGAAAAGAAAAAATTCATCGAGAAAGTAAAGGCAGTGGATTATGAATTCATCCTTCCTTTGGTCCTAGGGGTAGGTCTTGCAACTTTGGTTCTAGCCCGACTGATAGGGACCTTTATAGAGGAGTACCAGGCCGTCACCTTCTCCTTCTTTTTCGGTTTGATCCTTGCCTCCGCAGGAACCCTTTATCATAAGATCGACGATTTCACCCTTCCAATATTTCTATCAGGCATCGTCGGTTTCTTTTTTTCATTTTACCTCGTGGGTCTATCTCCATTTGATGCGACTCATACACTTCCGATTATCTTTCTATCTGGATTCGTCGCTATCCCCTCGATGATATTACCCGGCATCTCCGGTTCCTTCGTTTTGATACTTCTACAGCAATACAAATTCCTAATAGATGCATTAAATAGGATTGATATACCCGTGATTATTGTATTTATGAGTGGTGCATTGACAGGTTTGTTCAGTTTTGCAAAAATCATCGATTTTCTTTTTAAAAGCCACAAAATGGCCACACTAGTGTTCTTGTTCGGATTGATATTGGGTGGACTAAGAGCTCCGGTATTAAGTTCTTTCGAAGCAGATCCAACCTTCCTAGAATGGGTCCTCCCAGCAGCTCTTGGAGCTATACTAGTAAGTATCTTGGATTCCTTCTACCGTCTCAATCCCCAGTAATCATATCCTTCTAAAACCCCTTCTTACCCATCTCGAAAAAGTCCTTTTCACGTAAAACAGGTTTTGTGATAGTTTTCTACCTTTTCCTCCAACATCAGTATTGCCCTTCTTTACCTCTTGGATTACATCTTCCCAATTTTCAACATTTTCAAGGATCGTAAAGGCCTCCCCAATCCTTTTCAAACGGTGAGCATCGCTTCCACCAGTCACTGGAAGATCTAACTCTTCGGCCATTTTTTGGGCTCTTCTATTATTCCATTTCAAACTTCTGCCGTTCAACCCTTCGATGGCATCCCAGTCATTGGTACGAATCTGTTTCTCTCCTAATCCAGACCAAAATCTACGCGGATGAGATGCGATAGAGATACCGCCTTTTTCTCTTATTTTTCTGATGGTAGCAGCGACCGAAAGTCGAGGTTCTATTTCTTCCTCAATACCCAAAGCTATGATGTGACCACTGTGGGTACTGATTTCCATTCCTGGAACTATTATAAGGTCAGTATCTAATCTTTGGGATTCAAAATACCCATCTAAAGTATTATGATCTAGAAGCGCTATTCCATCTAAATCCTTGATTTTAGCGGTCTTGATTATATCTTTAAGAGTCATGTCAGAATCGTCGGAATGAGTTGAATGGATATGCAGATCAAATTTCATATCTTCACCTTTCAACGGAATCGAGTATTTTTTGTTTTAAATCAGACTCGGTTTCCGCTAGTATTGAATTTACTTTTTTTCTTATATTTTCCTTCTGTTTTCCGTCCGCCACGAAAATCCTACTAGCATGGACCATCGCGTCAACTAAAGGATTTTCCCTCCCTATATATTCGCCTTCACCCTTTTTTTCTAGAATTTTACCTTCTATCAATTTTATCTTAGCCTCACCGTATTGATCTGTTTCTTTTATCACTTCAGTTCGCTTCACTTCGCAGAAATAGGTTTTACTTGCTTTAGAAGGGTAAAGATATCTTTCTCCTTTCTCTTCTAAATCATGGAGATCCAATTCAGGCATATTAGGTTCGTCGTGTCCGGTCAAAGCCGCTCTATAGAACAATTCAGGATCATTCGTCAAAGAAAAGGTGAAAGGAATACCTTCATCCAATCTCCGGGCAGTGTCAGAAGGAAAATATACCTGGCTACCGATTTTATCGGCATCAATCTCAGCACCTATAGCCGCCGCATTAGGTCGATTTTCCTTTGTTACTAAGATACCTTCATAATACGCCATATCATGCGACTTCCATTCCGCCTTTAGGGGATGTCGTATTACTCTCTTTTTCCGGCATATTCACTTTGGGTAAAGGTATAGGCGGGGGGAGATTCAAGTCTTTAGCTATCGTTACTGATTGAGGAATACATTTATTGATCACGGTCGTATGGATTTTCTTCGCCACTTCATTCGGCATCTTGTTTTTATTTCTCCAATTGTCAGCAAGATCAGGATGTTCGCCTATGAGTTTTAAACTGCCTTCTATTTTGATCACCCCCATACCGGAGTAATTAGCGGTGAATCTAAAGTCGATTTGATTTGTCTTTGAATCGATCTTATCTATTTTGGTGACTGAACTGTTATGATTGATCTTGATATTCTTTTTCTTCTTCCCCTTCTTGCTATATCGTTCTGCATCTATCGCTTTCAATTCAAAGTCTTTTATAGTCATTAGTCTTTCAAGACCCTGCTACTTTAATAATCTTTTCATGTTCATTAAAAATGTAAAACAAGGAAAATATTTATAATAATGTAAACCGTACTTTGGTTAGAACTGGTAGTTTAAAAAATTATTGTGATCGATATGTCAGGAAGCTCAATTGAGGAGATTTTGGAAAAGGTGAAAAAGGAGCCCGGGATAGATAACCTAACCCTGGTCTCACGTACCGGTATGCATATTGCAGGAGATACTCCAAAAGAAGCACATCAGGAGACTTACGTGGCGATGTCAGCCATTCTTTTAGGTTCTTCAGAAACTGCAACTTCTGAATTAAATGATGAACTCAAATATGTCCTAGTCGAATTGATCGATACGAGGATATTGATCCAGGAATGTGGCCCATCAGCTATTTTGGTAGCCAGGTTAAAATCAGATACTGAGGTAGAAAAGCTCTTAGAATCTACTGAAAAGGCCATTAAAGATCTTAAAAAAGTTCTATAACATACAAGGGGGTTTTATCCATTAGCAAAGGTTTCATCAATTGTAACGTAATCCCTGTTAAAAATAGGTCCAAAAGGTATCACGGATTTATGGTAGAAGATGGGAAGGTTAAGTATATAGATGATTTTGATAGGATAATGGGTGGATCTGAGAAAAAAGTCGACCTTGGTGGGAATTTCGTACTTCCCGGCTTTATTGATTCCCACACACAACTTGTCGAAGAAGGACTCGACATGGAGAGAGTCAATCTTTTCGAGGAAGAAACTTTAGAAAGTGTTCAATATTATCTTGAAAAAGATGCTTCCGAAACTCCAGAAGGTGAATGGGTGGTGGGAGTCAACTTTGATGAGTCAGCATGGAAAAGCACTGGATATCCGACTAAAGAAGATCTAGATGAGGTTACAGAAGATCACCCCCTGGTCATCAAACGGATATGCGGACATTTGGCGGTAGCAAATTCTAAAGCTTTAGAAATGATAAGCGAGGACTGGGAGAAAGTAAATAGAGATAACGGTCTATTAAAAGAAAATGTTGTCTGGAACTTAGATGATATCATGTCCATTACTAAAGAGGAAAAAATAGATGCCATTAAGAGAGCCATTAAGAAGGTACATTCTAATGGTGTTACCTCAGTTCATGACGTGGTCGACCTAAGTGATTGGGAAGCATATGAAGAACTTGATGAAAAAGAAGATTTGAACCTTAGAGTGAATTGTTATTTACATTACGACGAATCGGATGGACTATCTCCCAAAGATGTCAGTGAATTTCTATCTCTAAAAGGACTAAAGATGTATGCTGACGGTTCTATAGGAGCGAGAACTGCCGCCTTACACGAAGAATACGCGGACGATGAAGGTAATAGAGGTACCCTCTTACTAAGTCGTGAGGAAATGGAAGAAATAATAAAAAACGCTGAAGAACAAGATTTCCAGATGATGACACATGCAATCGGAGATAGAGCGATTTCTACTGTATTGGATGCTTTCGAGAACGCCTCCCAACGATGTGAAGAATTGAGACATAGGATCGAACACGCTGAAATGCTTTGGGAGGATAATATCAAAAGGATACGTGATCTCAGCATGGTGTTATCGACCCAACCTAATTACGCCTATAAATGGTCCTCGTCTACAGATATGAATGAAAAACGCCTGGGGAAGGAAAGGTTGAAAAAATGTAATCCTTATTGGGACATCCAAAGAGCCTTGATAGACATGGCCTTTGGGTCTGACAACATCCTCTTATCACCTCTCTTCAATATATACTGCGCGACCAACCATCCCATTTTAAATCAGAGGATATCAACTTATAACGCTCTCAAGAGTTATACTTCAGCGGGAGCTTTTGCTTCTAGAAACGAAGACAGTTATGGCTCTTTTGAAGAAGGTAAATTGGCCGATTTCGTCGTTTTAACAGAAAACCCTCTAGAAGCTGAAGATGTGAGAGATATCCAAGTGAAGATGACAGTCGTAGGTGGAAATATAGTCTACGACGATAGAGAATAGGGTCAATCCGATTATCTTAAATAAGTCTACTCTTCTTTAAAGATGGTGTCAATATGAGCGAGATACCTGATAATTTGAAGTATACTGAAGACCATGAGTGGATAGAAGTGACTGACGGAGAAGCCCGCTACGGGATAACTGACTATGCCCAAGACGAGCTCGGTGATATCGTTTACATAGAACTTCCTGAGACAGGAGAAGAATTGAGCAAGGGAGATATGCTTGGAGTAATCGAATCCGTGAAAACAGTATCCGATCTTTATGCCCCGCTATCTGGAAAGATAAAAGAAGTAAACGAAGAATTAGAAGCAGCTCCAGAGACTATCAATGAAGACCCTTACAAGGACGGATGGATAGTAGTCATAGAGATCGCCGATGAAGGAGAACTAAATGAGTTGTTAGATCCAAAAGAATACGAAGACTCTCTATAATAAAATTTCTTACTCTCCTCTCTATATTTATTAAAAGAGATTAGAAGGTAGAAGGGTTTTTTTCTAGTCTAAGATTGTATAGTGTTCGTGGGCTTTGAAGTCATCGTGGAAGCAGAATTTTATTTTCTGGAAGTCCTTTCTGAAACCAACTACATCTTTTTTGACGCTCTCTGGATCCTCGTCATCAAGAATTATTCTCTTGATGAATTCAGCTACTTCATCCATGTGACTTTCTTTCATACCCAGCCGGGTCAAGGCCTGACTACCAAGTCTTATACCGCTGGGTTCGTTGGCACTGTCCACATCATCCCAGGGCATGAGATTCTTGTTAGCTATTATATTTGCATCTTCCATGGCCTCCACTAGAGTTTCGCCTCCACCTTGTTCCTGTACATCTATAGCTAAAGTATGTGATCTAGTGAAACCTTTATGTTTACAGAGGACCTCTATGCCTCTCTCATGAAGCGCTTGCCCTAGGGCTTGAGCATTTTGGATTATCTGGTCCGCGTACTCCTCTCCGAACTTCTGATGCTCAGCAAGTGCTACACCTAAAGCTGCCATGGAATGGAGGTGGTGATTAGAAACTACACCCGGGAACATGCCATAGAAAAGCTGTTCTTTCATCTGCTCGTCTTTTGGATTGGATAATATAATGCCACGCTGAGGACCGGGTAAAGTCTTGTGGGTACTACCAGTCATCACGTCTACGCCGTTTTCCATGGGTTGCTGGAATTTTCCGGCACCGATGAGTCCCAGAACGTGAGCCGCATCGTACCATACATGGCAGCCGACTTCCTCGAAAACATCCTGTAACTCTTCAAGCGGAGGAGGGAACATAAATACAGATCTGCCAAATAGAGCTATATCTGGCTCTTCCTCTCTGAGTAACTCCTTAGTACCCTCAAGATCGATGTTCATCTCTTCAACATCGAAAGGATAGGTTTTTGGTTTCATACCTCGAAGTCCAACGGAACCAAATTCAGCACTGCTTATATGGGCACCGTCAGAGACATCGACGGCTGTTATACTTTTGTCTGGGCCACCTAACGCCATCAATACCGCTTGATTGGCATTAGTCCCTGAAATAGGTCTAACATCGGCGTAATCCACACCAAAAAGTTCTTTAGCTAGCTCCTGGACTTTCAATTCTATATTATCCACGTAAACGTTACCTTCATAATATCTATCACCAGGAGGGCCTTCTGCGTACTTATCCTGAAGTTCTGATAACATCAAATCTCTCGCCATCGGGCTTATTATGTTCTCCGAGGCTATCATCGGGAGGGACTTGGAAAACCACTCCGTATGTTTCCTTGATTGCTCGTATATATATTCTGCTTCTTCCTTCATATGAACACCTGCCGGAAGTAAATTATGAACAACCTATTAAATCGTTTCTGTTTGAAAAGACCACAAAAGATAAGGGCAAAATCCTTATCCCACGGCTCATTATCTCTATCATAGAAGAAGGGATGGAATTATGGCTAATATAGAAGACTTTCAAGTTAAAGGCATAATGAGCGAAAAACTACCGCATGCAGAGCCAAGCGATACCGTTTCTGATGCGATAGGACTAATGAGGAAACATGATTTAGAGGAGATACCTGTAGTTCAAGACGATCAAATAATCGGTGTGTTAAGCGATACGATGTTTATAGAACGTCGAAATCTTTCTTTCTCCACTAAATTGAAACATGTTATCCATCGAGGACCAAGTATCGATGAAGAGGATTCGTTAGTCGAGGCTAGTGAGATGCTACTCTCCTCCGACTATCGAGGGGTTCCAGTCACCTCAAAATCTGGAGAATACGTAGGTTTTTTGAGTAGAAATAATATCACAGATATCATACCAAAGTTAGAAGAGCTGAAGCAGACAACCGTGAAAGAGTTCATGACACCTTCTCCAGCGACTATACAGGATGATGAAAATATTGGAAAGGCGAGGGCAATGATGAAAAGATACGATGTCAGAGTACTCCCTGTAGTGGACAATCATGGTACTCTCCGAGGCATGGTGGGCATCCAAGACATCTTAGAAAACGTCGCTAAGCCTGTCACAAGGCAAGAAAAAGGAATTAGAACCGGTGAAAGAGACTCTCCCTACCGCAATATAGAAGTGAGAAGTATTATGTCTGAACCACCTATAACTACAGATCCTAACTCAAAAATTCATGACGCCGCTAATAAGATGATCAAGAATAATATATCGACTTTAGTCGCTACAAAAGATAACGAGATCAAGGGGGTCTTGACACAGTACGACCTGATCGAGATGATAACTAGTTTCAGAGAAGAAGAGCAGGTTTATGTGCAGATAAGTGGGCTTGAAGAGGGCCCTGAAGTATATGATCAGATGTACGATATAATCCAAAGATACTTAAAGAAGATGAATCAAGTCGTTAAACCATTAGTTTTGAACGTTCACGTTGTAACCCATCAAAAAGAGGGTAACCAGAGAAAATACAGCGTGAGACTGCGCTTATCAACTGATCACGGTATGCTTTATGCTAAGGAATTCGATTGGAATATGATGAAAGCACTAGATCTCGCTCTTGAGAACCTTAAAAAGAGAATATTCCAGGAGAAAGAAAAAAGACTCGAGAGACGAAAACATCCGAAATATCAAAAAGTCATATCAGAGAGCAACTAAAATAAATCGTATGGGATACGCAGCACTATTTTCCGGTGGAAAGGATTCTTCCCTAGCATTGTGGAAGGCCCAATCTCTAGGTTTACCTGTAGATTATCTAGTCACGGTCTATCCAAAGAGAAAAGATTCATATATGTTCCACAGACCGAATCTTCACCTCATCCCTGATCTTTCTAGATCCATTGGTATTGAACTGATAAAAGTAGAAACAAGTGGAGAAAAGGAGGAAGAAATAGAAGATCTCAAAAATAGATTAAAGGGTCTTGATATATCAGGGATCATTATAGGGGCTGTGGCCTCGACATACCAGTTGGAGAGAATAGAAAAATTGGCTAAGAAACTCTCTCTAGAAGTATATGCGCCTCTCTGGAATATATCAGAACGTGATCTCTTGGAAGATCTTTTGAAGAGTGGATTTCAAACAATCATTGTGAGTGTCTCAGCTCTCGGTCTAGATGAAGATTGGTTGGGGAAGAAGATAGACAAAAGATGTATAGAGAGGCTAGAAAAACTTGGTGACGAGTATGGGATAAATATATCTGGAGAAGGTGGTGAATACGAAACACTAGTTTTAAAAGCTCCATATTATGACCGGGGTTTTAAAGTCACAGAAAAAAAGAAAAGTTGGGATGGAAAAAGAGGAAAACTATTGATAAAAAAATTAAGAAGAGTCGATTAAAGCGTGCACTACCTGAAACGATCTCGTTCTCCTAAAACGGAGTCCTTTTCCGCGGTCATATCTTCCCAGAATCTTTTAGCTTGTTCCTTATCTCCCCTTTCATCTTCCTCGATCTCTCCCTGCATAAGGAGGAGTTCATCTGAAAGAGATTCATAATGTCCTTTTTCCATCAGAGCCAAATATCTAAAGAAAGATGAATAATTGTCAAACCTTTTACCCATATATTCGTAAATTACTCTAGCGTTCTCTTCATTCTCTATTCCTTTCTTAAGCGCATCTATCACGTTCCTAGTATAAGAAAAATCATAAGAAGTCTCATGAGGAGGTAATTTATCTGACTCCGGAACTTCATAATCTCTCGTTCCGAATCTTTCTTCATATCTTTTAAGCAGTTCTTCCTTGTGGATCTCTTCGTCGTTTGCCAAGCTCTTGTACCTTTCCTTCACCAAGGCCCCTATACCGGCTTCAGCAAAATCAGAATAGAATTTTTTTGCTTCCTTCTCCGATTCTATAGAATATGCCATCAATTCCTTAAAGCTGAACTCGTCCAACTTTTCTTCCATCATATTATCAAGTGGTTTTACGGGGAAACGCCTTTAAATATTTTCCGTAGTTGCTAGCTAACATATTTATATTAGAAAACTATTTGTACGGCGGTGCAAACATGCGGGACCTAGTCGAATTTGGTATCGAAGAATTAGAGAAAAAAGATATACAATATGGTGACATCCGACTCTCAGAGATTAATACCGAAGTAATCAACGTTAAAAATGGTACAGTTGAGGCTATAAAAAGCAGTGAGAGCGAGGGTTACGGCATAAGAGTGATCGACGGTGGTTGGGGATTTGCCTCATCAGCCGATATATCTAAAAAAGGAATACAAAATACGATAAAAAGAGCTAGAAAGATAGCTAAAGCCTCTGCTAAGGCCTCTGAACCGATAGAACTTAAAGAGGTCGAAACCCATCAGGACAGTTACACGACACCGTACAAGAAAGACCCTTTCAAGATGGGTTTAGAAGAAAAGCTGAATTATTTGATGGATGTAAACGAGAGGATGGACATAGATGATAAGATAAAAGTGAGAAAATGCGATTTCCACGCATGGAAAACAAAGAAGTTCTTTGCTAGTACTGAAGGGGCAAGAATCGAGCAGGATCTAATAAAAACTGGTGGCGGACTGAATGTCAATGTTTCTGACGGTGAAGACACCCAGAAAAGAAGTTATCCTAATTCTTTCGGTGGCGACTTCAATTCAAGAGGATACGAGTTTTTCGAAAGCTTAGAGCTGTTAGAACATGCTGAAGAGACGGCCCAAGAAGGAGTTGACCTCTTGGATGCAAAACAGTGTCCTGAGGGTGATATGGACATAATTTTGAACACTAATCAACTCGCGCTTCAAGTACACGAGAGCTGTGGTCATCCTACTGAGTTAGACAGAGCTTTGGGAACAGAAGCTAGTTATGCAGGCACTAGTTTCATGACACCAGACAAACTTGGAGAACTGCAATACGGTTCAGACATAGTCAATATAGTTTCAGATCCCACCGCAGAAGGTGGTCTAGGTACGTTCGGATTTGATGACGAAGGCGTTAAAGCTAGAAAAGTGGACCTGATAAAGGACGGCATGTTCGTCGGATACCAGGCATCCCGTGAAGGAGCTGCAAAAGTTGGAGTCGAGGTGAGCAGTAGCATGAGAGCTGACGGCTGGAAAAATCTTCCTATCGTGAGGATGACTAACATAAATCTTGAACCTGGAGATTGGTCAAAAGATGAGATCATTGAAGAGACTGACAAAGGGATAATATTCGATGGTATAAAGAGCTGGAGCATAGATGATAAAAGACTCAACTTCCAGTTTGGTACTGAGGCAGGATACCTAGTTGAGAATGGAGAGATAACCGATCTTATCAAGAACCCAACCTATACCGGCATAACCTATGATTTCTGGCAGAATTGTGACGCAATAGCAGGAGAAGATGAATGGAAATTACACGGTGTTCCAAACTGCGGTAAAGGTGAGCCTCCTCAGACCATGCAAGTAGGCCATGGCTGTGCACCCTCTCGATTTAAAGACATTAGAGTGGGGGTGGGAAAATGGTAGGCTCTGAAGAAAGATTTGAAAAGATATCAGAAAAAGTGATGGAAAGTACAGAGGCCGACGAATTGGAAATTCGGATTATCGAGCGCGATACTGCATTGACTAGGTATGCAAATTCACAGATACATCAGAACATAGGACAAGAAGATGTCGACATCTCTATAAGAGCCATCTTCGGAAAGAAAACCGGGGCTGCTAGCACCAACTCCCTCAAAGAGAGTTCTGTCAAAGACTGTCTCTCAAAAGCCGAAACTATAGCAAAGAATCAAAAGAGCGATCCCGACCTTAAAGGACTACCCGAACCAAAAGAAGCAAAAAAATCCAAGGAGAACTATGTAGATGCTACCGTTGAATTTACGCCGGATAAAAGAGCTTCAAAGGTGAAAGAAATAATAGAGATGGCGAAAAGTGAAGGTGTAGACAGAGTATACGGTGCCTTTCAGACGGAAGAACAAAACCTCTTTGTTGCCAATTCTAAAGGAGTGAAAAAATTCTCCCGTTTCACTTCTTCTAATCTAACAACTACGGCTATAGCAGACTGGGACAACGATCAGGGCTTTGGATGGAGCGAGAGCTGTTCGGCCGATGTGAGAGAGATAGATCATATGCAAGTTGGAAGGACTGCTGTCGAAAAGGGATTGAACAATATGAACACTGAGAAGATAGACTTAGGTGAATATGATGTAGTCCTCGAGCCTTTAGCTGTCAAGAGCATACTGATGTATCTAGATATGATGGGGCTCAGTGCTAAAAAAGTTCAAGAAGAAAGGAGCTTCATGAAAGGAAAATTCGGAGAGCAGATCATGGATGAGCGAGTGAATATCTACGACGACGTGGCAGATCCAGATATGATAGGTTATCCTTTCGACTATGAGGGCGTGCCCAAACAACGGGTAGATCTCATCGATAACGGCGTAGCTAACGAAGTTGTTTACGACTCATATACGGCTGGTAGAGAAGAAGGAAAAGAATCTACTGGACATGCTCTACCTATGCCCAACCCTATGAGTCCTTTAGCGATGAATTTGTTAATGGACACTGGAGATTATTCTAAGGAAGAGATGATCGAAGAGACCGACAAAGGGATATTGGTGACCCGATTCAATTACTGTAGGCCCGTTCATCCTGTCAAAGGAATACTCACCGGACTAACTAGAGACGGAACCTGGCTCATAGAAGACGGAGAGATAAAACATCCATTGAATAACCTGAGATTCACTCAGAATCTCATCGAAGCTTTCAATAAGATCGAGGGGATCGGTGAAGAAAGGACTCTGTTCTCAATGGGATTCTATCCAGGATACTTCGCCGCACCAGCCTTGAAGATATCCGACTTCAATTTCACTGGAACTACTGAGTTCTAGGTCTTAAAAAACCTTTACTTAAAACACTATTTCTTTTTAATTTTTATGAGAAAAAATAAAGAAAGATATGTTTATGGTAATCGTTGGATTCCTTCTGTTATTAGTTCTATAAGATTTCTAACATCTCTCCAATCTGCACACTCTACTGTAGAATGTGAATACTTGACGGGCACACCTATGGAAAGTGTGAGACAGCCAGATTCCTGGAGCGCCATCCCATCGGTCGTTCCTCCTGTAACACCGTATTGATAGGGTATTCCTGCATCTTCGGCTACATGTTTGAAATGATCGACCAATTTAGGGGAAGAGATCGCTCTGGTATCTACCATCCTGAGGACTGGTCCCTCACCAAATTTTATCGGCTTGTAGAACTCCTCAACTCCGGGTGCATCCGAGGTAGTGTAGGTATCTAGTGCTATGACGTACTCTGGATTTCTAGTGTTAGCGACAACTTTTGCCCCTCGCAAACCTATCTCTTCCTGAACACTCCAAATAGTGGAAAGATCTACATCTAACTCTACATCCTTCAATTTTTTCAAAACTTCTAGCAGGGCAAAACTGCCTATTCTGTTGTCTAGTCCTCTACCAGAAATTACTTCACCTTCCAATCTTCGAAGTTTTTTATCGAAAGTGATAGGATCAGGTACGTCTATACCCATCTCTTTTACTTCTTCAGCAGATTCAGCTCCTACGTCTACATGGGTTTTAGTCCATGGAGTTATCTCGTCTTTATCATCTTCCTCGGTAGTCAAATGCGGTGGCCTGTGTCCTATGACTCCATTTATAGGACCTTCACTCGTATGGATCTTGACGTGTCTCCCGGCAAGGAGAGGATCTAGCACACCTCCGATCTTTTTTATCCTGAGATATCCATTATCTTCGATGTTGGAAACGACCATCCCTATCTCGTCCATATGGGCAACCAAAGCTACTTCTGGACCAGCGTCGTTCAATTCATAGATGAGATTACCTATGTTATCCTCTTCTATACTTTCAGGATCGCCGACATCGACATGATCTGCGATCATACCATGTATCTTTTCTCTCACTGGTTTCTCATATCCTGCTACACCTGGCGCCTTTAACACTTTTTCGAATATATCGATTCCTTCTAATTTTGTCATTTTTTCACCTCAAAAGAGCGATAAAAGGGGGAGACCCCTGTATTTCGAGTGGAGAACGAATTCATCTCACACAAAAGGAGGATTCTTAACTACTGCTTTTCTTTTCTCGTCTCTTATTTCAATCTTTATCTCCGTTCCTTCCTCTTGATATCCAGGATCTAAGTATGCTAGACCGATGCCTTTTTTCAATATTGGAGATCTGGTACCGCTGGTTACTTCACCAATTTTTTCATCTTCATCAAATAGCTCGTAGCCATGTCTAGGAATCCCTTTATCATCCATCTCAAAGCCTTTCAAAAGTTGGTGATCGGATTCTTTCATTTCCTCGAGCTTTTCCTTTCCAACGAAATCGTGGTCCCACTCAACGGCATCTTCTGCCCAACCGGTCTCAATGGTAGTCCTCGATTCGTCGAAGTCCTGATCAGCTAGGAGGAATCCAAACTCGATCCTTAAAGTATCTCGTGCTCCGAGTCCACATCTTGTTGGAGCTTCATCTAAATCCTGGAGTTGTTCCCAAAGAATTATTGCAGCATCGTTTGGGAGGACTATCTCAAAACCATCCTCACCAGTATATCCACTGCGCTGAACGAGTGGTGTATCAGCCATCGGCCAATCAGGATCGAATTCTTCCATTATCTCATCGTTTATCTCCATCTGTTTTGATTGGAAAAATTCTATTTCTGATAGATCTTCATCGGTCAGTTTTTGTAGTGTCTCCTCAGCATCTGGTCCTTGAAGAGCAAACATGGAAGTCTCTTCAGTTATATCTTTTATATATTCTTCCCCTCCTTTTTTAGCGAACCAATCATAGATTTTTTCGTTGTTCCCTACGTTAGGAACTATATAACAAGAATCTTCTGAAAGACGGGCTACGATCGTGTCGTCTAGTATCCCACCTTCTTCGTTCAATATATGTGCATATTTCAATTGATCGATATCAGATTCCGTGATGTCCATAGTACAATGTTCACTGATAAATTCGATCGCACCTTCTCCTTCTAAATATATTTCACCCATATGTGATACATCAAAGATCCCAACATTTTCACGTACGGCTTGGTGTTCTTTATTAATACTTGTAAATTTAAGAGGCATCTCGTAGCCTCCAAAATTGGTCATTCTGGCATCTGCTTCTACGTGATTTTCATGAAGAGCTGTTTCTTTCATATTTCCGTATCTATTCACTCCTTAAAAGTTTTTATCTTTTTTCAATAAGAGATACAAAAACTTTTTACTTTGATCTAGCTATAAAGTTAATCAAGAGTTGTGACAATATATGAAAAAATATGATATCATTTCCATCGGTACTGGCTCTGCAATGAGTATAGTGACTCAAGCTCTAAATGATAATCCAAATTTGGATATAGCAGTGATAGAAAATGAAAAGCCTGGTGGTATTTGTTTGACTAGAGGTTGTATTCCGTCAAAAATGATGTTGTATCCTGCCGAGGTCGTCAATAAGATATTAGATGCAGAGAAATTCGGCATAGATGTAGATATAAGATCTATCGATTTTGGAAAAGTGATGGATAGAATGAGAAATCACGTAAACCCTCAAAGCAAAAGCATTGGTAATAATCTCAGGAAGACTTCAGATTTTGATTACTACCAAACTGATGCTGAATTCATAGATGATTATACTCTTAAGGTAAATAATCAAAAAATAGAGGGGAAAAAGATTATACTTGGAACCGGTTCGAGACCAGCTATACCTCCTATTGATAATCTAGAAGAGACAGGGTATCTTACTAGTAAAACTTTACTCGATCTCGAAGAGCTACCAAAAAGTGTTACCGTAATAGGGGGAGGATACATAGCTGCAGAATACGGGTATTTTTTAGCTATGATGGGATCTGATGTAACAATAATAGGTAGAAATCTACAGTTGGTTCCTTCAGAGGAAAAGGAGGTCTCAGATGTTCTACAAGATAAACTTTCAGATTATATGGACATATACACCGGTTATGAAGCAAAAAAAGTAAAGAAAGATCATAAGAATAAATGGGTCATAGCTAAGGATAGCGAGGGAAACGAGATAGAGGTGAAAAGCGAAGAACTTCTTCTAGCTGCTGGGAGACGCTCCAATTCTGACATTTTAAAACCTGAAAAGAGCGGTATCAAAACGGATGAGAAAGGTTGGATAAAAGTGAACAAGAATCTGAGGACATCTAAGAAAAATATATGGGCTTTAGGAGATGCGACGGGAAAACACATGTTTAAACATGTCGCGAACTATGAAGCTAAGATAGTATATGAAAACGCAGTTGAAGGAAAAGAAAGCAAAGTCGACTACCATGCCGTTCCCCACGCTGTTTTTACATATCCACAAGTCGCTTCAGTGGGGATGAAAGAAAAAGAGGCTTCAAAGGAACATAATATATTAGTTGGCTACTACCCATTTGAAGACACCGCTAAAGGTACAGCGATGGAACTGGAAGACTATTTTGTAAAGGTAATAGTCGATAGCGCAGATTACAGGATTTTAGGAGCGCATATAGTCGGTCCAGAGGCCTCTGTACTTATACAGGAGATAGTCAATTTGATGTATACTCAAAACCAGACCTTCTTGCCAATTTACAACGGAATGCACATACATCCATCTTTATCTGAAGTCGTTGAAAGAGCATTTTCAAATCTCCATTCGCATTCACATGAACACCATTGATTTTATTTTCTTCTAAAGAAAAGATTTAAGTATGTTTCACTAAATCCCTCAAACGATGTCCTGGAAAACATCGTACCGGAAGAACGAGTTTGAAATATCTATAATCGCTATAGCAGTCGGTATATTTATGCTTCTAGTTGGATTATTTGGTACATTCCTTGAGGGATATTCACCAGGTGTATTTACAACTATAAACGAATTCATCGGCGCTTGGAAATGGTGGTTTTTAGTATTGGGAATAATCTTAATTTTTGTTTTTTCGATAATGATATATCTTCGTGTAAAAAGATTAAGAGAGTTTGACGAAATCTTTGAAACAGAAAGCAAAAGTAAATTCAGGAAAAATGTGGTTCGCATCGAAGAACTAGCGATCAAACTTGGCCCGGAATTTGAAGAAAAAGTGATCGAAAAAGAAGAAGAATTCAATCTTAAAAGATAATCTCTACATATTGCTAGAATTGTCTCGTTATCCTTCCTATTCTACTTTTCCACTCGAAATAAAGGGGTCCCTCTCTCATGATAAGCGGCTGTGGTCTAGACTGGTTAGGACCCAAGCTTCCCAAGCTTGTAGCCCGGGTTCAAATCCCGGCAGCCGCACTAAGTTTTTCTTTCAATATCGGATATCGCTACCCTTGCCCGTTCATTGTCAGGATCCAATTCTAGTGCCCTGTTCATTTGCTCCAAGGCTTCATCATATCTATCTAATTCATTAAGATATGCTCCCTTAACATAGTGATATTCTGATTCGTTTGGAAAATATTCAACTAATTTGTTAGATACCTCTAATGCTTTCTCTATGTTTCCCATTTTTTCAAATATCAAAGCCTTATTCAACAGCGCTTCCTCAAATCTAGGTTCGATGGAAAGAGCTTTATTTATAGATTCAAGACTATCATCATATTCTCCGTTGCGGAGATGACAGAGTGCTTTATTATTCCAAACTTCTTTTGCTTCTGAATCAATACTCAAAATGTCTTCAAAACAAAGAATAGCCTCGTCGTACCTTTTCATCTTGTAAAGAAGGCGGCCTTTATTTTTAAGAGCATCTAACCTATCTTTCTTCAAATCTAGGGCTTTATTATATGCGTCCAGCGCCTCTTCAGTTTTATCTAAGGAATCATAAGTGTCTCCTAGAAGAAGCCATCTATCTACTTTTTTTGGATTTATCTCTAGAGATTTTTTCAATACTTCTATCGCCTTTTCATATTTGCCTCGAGATATAAATACTTCTCCCTTTTTATAAAGAGGCAGAGCTTGGTTATCTCCTACTTCTCCAGCCTTCTCATAGAATTGATGAGCTTTTTGGTATTCCTCGTTAGAAAGATGTTTGTCACCTTTTTCAATAAAGTCCTCTTGTTTTTCACTGTTTACTCCTTCTTTCTCGAATCTAGCTAAAGTAGACAACAGGTTGAATTTTTCGAGTAACTGATAGAGTTTTTTTCCACCCACGATCTCTATCCTTTCATCAGGATAGGCCTCACTTTCGATTTTATCAGTTGTGAACAGGAGACCATTAGTTGATGGCGATAAAAAACCTTTCAGATTTTTTACTTCTGAATCTATATCCTCAGGTGAGCGAGTAAATTTTATTATAAAATTCCTCATTTCCCCTTGCCTTTCGATGCTAGCCTCGGCTAACAAATCACCTTGAACTGATTTGATACCAGAAATATTAAATCCCATCTTTTCTAGAACCTCTAAACAGAGTCTTTCAAAATCATCCCGATTTATCTTTTGAACTCTTTCTAGAACTTCTTTTTCTTTACTCACTCTGTCACCTAACAGCAATTCATTATAAAGACTCATCTATAAATATATTACGTTAACTCAATTTTTCATATCGTTCTAAAACTTCATCCCAACTTACCAAATTATCTTGAGGTCCGGCACATTCCACGGAAAAAGAAGCCCTAGCAGAACCGATCATGCAACACTCTACAATGGACATATCTCTATACAAACCTGCATAGAATCCAGCTCTGAAGGCATCGCCGGCTCCCGTTGGCTCAACGACGTCTACCGTTTCATAAGCAGGAATATTCACTTCTCCTTGGGGAAGATATAGAGAACTGCCTTCTGAGCCTTTTGTAACAAGGACTACCTCTACATATTTCAAAAGATTTTCCGGCTTATCTTCATTTAAATAATCTAGTGCAACGCTCATCTCCTTCTCATTACAGAAAAAATAATCACTTTTTTGTAAAAAATTCTCGAATGTTTCAGCTTCATAAATATATTCTAATTCCTGAGCGGGATCAAAAGTGACTGTCTTCTGATCAAGATCTACCGATTCAAAGATTTTTTCATAATAACCAGGCTGACCTGTTCCTATATGTAAGAGATCACTTTCCTCAATAGTTCTTGTTTCAAGGTCAAAACTATCCATATGATCCATCACACCTTGATCGATTATTGTTATCTGCTCTCCTATCGAGTCATTAACTATCCAACAAGTCGGGGTTTTATAACCCTCTTTCTTTTTTAGGTCGTAGGTATCAACACCCGATTCTTTTAAAGCTTTGAGATAATCTTTGGGGAAATCTTCTCCCACGAAAGAAGCGAGTGACACTTCAACGTCCATCTCTGCAGCGGCTCTTGCGATGTTTGCGGCAGTACCTCCATACCTCACAACTCTGTTCTCTACCGCGATAGAAGAATCTTTTTTCGGCAGATTAGGAACTTGAAGTATGACGTCAAGTGCTGTATGTCCAAATACGCCTAAGTATGACTCCATGTATAGATAAATACAATAGAAGAGTAAAAAGGTTTTGAAACCTGTTAAGTAAGCCTTTTTCTTATTCCAATTCTATCTCGTCGACAGTGACCTCTTCAACTTCAGGGGCTTCTTCTTCCTCGTCCTCGCTATCTCCGATGTCTTTATCCACACTGGCATCTCTGTCAGTTACTTCACCGAAGGCGAGGGTTCGAAGCACTCTTGTAATCTTTATCTCTACTTCGTCGCCAACATCTGTATCGGGAACGAAGATCACAAAATCATCTATCTTTGCGACTCCGTCTCCTTCTTTACCAATATCCTCTATCTTGACCTCATATGTTTCCCCTTCTTCCACAGGGGGAGAAACTCCAACATCTTCGCTCATTTACTTACACCTCATTTATTCTACACTTCTTATTGAAGTGCAGATATTTCAACAGACTTGGGATATATATCTTTTGCCCCACCACTCTAGTTTTATAGTAATTTAGCTACCTCTTCTATTGAATCTACACTTTTAAAGTCCATCTTGTTGGAGATCTGAGTATAGATCTTAGATGCCCTGTTATCATCTGTAAAATCCCGTTCATTTATATTGTCCATATCTACTAGAAACAGATCCATGTCATCTGTAACCCCTTCTTTCACAGCCTCGAGGTTCCGGATATTTCCCTCGCCTACAGGAAAATCAGTCACTATGACTATGTCTGCTTTTTCGATCAACTCAAGATTCCTCTGGTATGAATCATAAGTGATGGATGAAAACGGGGCCTCAGTTATCACATTAATATCCAAAAAATTAGCCTTTTCGAGATCGGAATCCATCACGTTCAAAACACCGGCGGTCACTTCGTAACCTTTTTCAATCAAATCCTTGAGCAATGTTCCTGTTGAATTTCCTCCACATACCACGTGAACTGTCTTTTCATTCTTTTCTGTATTGATTTGTTTATCTAGAGGAGATACGTAAATTGTTCCATCCTTTGGATGTTCGTGAACCTCGGCTTCGATACCGTAAACTGCCCTCAGGTGGGTGCTAGTCAAAACTTCTTCTGGCCTACCATACGCACGAATCTTTCCCTGATCTAAAAGCATTATATTTTCGCAGTATCGAGCTGCCAAGTTGAGATTATGATGCACCGATATAACACTAAGTTTTTCTTTTTCGTTTTTTTCCTTTAAGGTATCCATAACTTCTTTTTTATGCCCGATATCGAGCTGTGAAGTTGCTTCATCCAACAATAATAAGTCAGGTTGCTGGGTTAAAGCTCTAGCCAAAGCAACCCTTTGTAATTCTCCACCTGACAATTCCCTGACCGATCGATTTTCGAAACTCAAGATATTAACGGTCCTCATAGCCCGTCGAGCTATTTCATTATCTTTTTTATCGGGGTTTTCGAACCGACTGAGGTAAGGACTTCTACCCATCAATACTACATCTCGAACCGTGAATGGGAAGTTGATAAAGGTGTCTTGAGGGACTACGGAGACCATTCTAGCAATCTCTTTTCTTTTCAACTCTTTGATATCTTTATTCCTATACTTGACTCGTCCTTCCCAAGGGGAGATAACTCTCGTCAGTACTCTGATGAGAGTACTCTTTCCAGATCCATTAGGTCCTATAATTCCAAGAAAACTTCCATTTCCAACTTGAAAGGAAATATCTTGTAGTACTTTTTTATTGTTATATCCAGTAACTAAATTATCAACTTCAAGGTTTACCATCCGGTGTCACCTCTATTTCTCAATAGAAGATAGATGAAAAAGGGAGAACCAAGTAGTACTGTGACTATTCCGACGGGGATCTCGCCCATCATCCTTGAGATAGTGTCACATATCACTAAAAAGATCCCACCAAATAAAGCTGAAGTCGGGATCAATTTTTTGTGTTCTGGTCCAACTATCAATCTAGCAGCGTGAGGCATCATTAATCCAACGAAACCGATGATCCCAGTAAATGCCACCATAGTGGCAGCTAGAAGACTAGATGTGAACAATTGGATCATCTTAGTTTTTTCTACTTCTACTCCGAGCTGCATGGCGGATTCTTCACCCATTTGAAAAAGATTTAGTTCTTTAGAATATGCAAAGACGAGGGCTATGCCGATAACCATCACAGGGAGTGAGAAATGAACCTCTCTCCAAATACTACCATTCAAAGTCCCGAACATGAAAGCGAGGATTCTTAGATGAAATTCCTTTTCTGGTGGACTGATATATCTAATGTAATTGGTCAATCCGGACATCAAAAAATTCATGGCTAGGCCAGCGAGCAGTAAAGTTGCGATATCAGTTTTCCCTCTCACTCTTCCTAACGCGAATACTAAAATCACTGTTCCTAGGGCCGCAATAAATGAAAATATTGGGAGTAAATAATAGCTGATCCCGATATATATGCCTACAGCGGCCCCCATTCCCCCGCCAGCGGACACTCCTAGGATGAATGGAGAGGCTAATGGATTTTTGAAGATCCCCTGCATAGAAGTACCAGACACTGCCAAACTAGAACCTACGATAACCCCAAGGAGGATTCTAGGCAACCTTAAATTGATCACTATAGTTCGATGTGGTCCTTCAAATGTAGGAAACCATCTTTCAACCAAAGGGGTTTCTGAAAGAATTATAGCGAAAACTCGTTGAAAGGTTATATCTACAGTACCAACTGTAGCAGAGTAAAAAATAACTATCAAAAGTAGAATGAATAAAAAGGAAAAGAATAATTTCGGTTTTTTTCTTATTTTATCTCTCATGCTTTTTGCTTCTTGATTTTTTCAGCTATCAATCCTGCGGTTAGAGCTCCTCCAAATACTCCAACGCTGAAGCCAGGTATCTCTTCTAAAGGATCCCCTTCTTCGTTCTCCAGAACATTTTCAGTTATATCCGTAAGGTTCTCTTGAGCGTTTACTACCCGAGGTCCAGGCCGATCCATGATGTCACCGTCTATGTAGTGTATTTCATCGTTCTGCACCGCAGTGATGTCCTGCCAATGATCCTCCTTAACAAGTTCTTCTAAGTCACCTTCTAACCGATCAGTAGCGATTATCACTTTTGGATCTTCCGCGATAATAAGCTCCTCTGATATAGTCCACCATCCATCTTCTTCTGCAGCTATATTACGTCCACCTGCTTTCTCTAGCAAGGTATTTTGGAATGTATTGTTTCCAGGAGTGAATAAAGGATCTATCCCTGTTAAGTATAATGTGTCTGTTCTATCTTCTTCAGGCAGGTCACGAGTCTCTTCGGTTATGGAGTCCATTTCTGCTTTTAAGTCATCTACTTTTTCCTCCGCTCTCTCTTCGATGCCACACATCTCTCCTAAAAGTCCCATGTCCGAATAAACGTCATCTAATGTTGTAGATCCTGTAGCTACTACCGTAATATTATTTTCATTCAGAGTATCGATCATATCAACATTGAAAGAAGGTGTTACTACCACATCTGGTTCTAAATCTATTATTTTTTCGTAGTCTACATCGAAAGAATCTCCAACTTTAGGAAGATCATTTACTTCTGGTGGATGATCACTAAACTCATCTGTAGCGATGACTCGATCGCCGACCTCTAAATGGAAAAGTATCTCCGTATTAGATGGCATGAATGAGATAATCCTTTCGGGCGGGTCTTCAAAAGTTACTTCAACTCCACGTGCATCTATTACTACTATTTCTTCTGAATCCTCGCTCTCTTCTAGAGAGTAACTCGTTACCAAGCCGCCACCAATCAATAAGAACATCACTAAGACGCTTATAGAAACCATCAAAAGATTTCTTTTTCCGAACATCTCATTTCCTCCATTTTGCTTTAGAAAAGTAAAAATAACTTTAATTATTTATAATTTATCCTCCTCGCACATCACTTCTCTATCCCTTTCCGCGCTCCTATGCCTTTTCGGTATGGATGTTTTATCTCCTTGATCTCGGAGACCAGATCGCTCCGATCTATCAATTCCTCAGGAGCCTTTCTTCCTGTGAGAACGAGTTCTACATTTTCGGGTTTGACATCTATAAGATCAATCAGTATCTCTAAATCTAATAGGTCGAAATAGTAAGCAACGCAAATTTCATCTGCAATCACGATATCGTAATCCCCAGAAAGCAGCGCTTTTCTAATCTTTTTGACCCCGTTTTCAGCTCTTTCTATTTCCTCTTCACTCGGAGTCTCTTCAAACTGGAACTCGCCACTCCCGTACTGCTCAAGGGTGATTTCGTTTTCAAACCTTGCTAAAGCTTCATGTTCGCCAAAATCCGAGGTTTTCATAAATTGGCCGATATAGACCTTCAGATCTCTCCCGACAGCTCTTATAGCAAGACCGAGGGCAGCGGTCGTCTTTCCTTTACCATCACCTGTATAGACTTCTACCAACCCTTTATCTAATTTCCCAGACATGATACACCACAATAATTTGAATGATTAAAGTATCCTTTAATAATGTCAATTGCTTTTTAAACTTTTAGTTTATCCGATACGCAAAACGGCAAAATCTAAATGTAGAGTTCTAAATATATGCATAGCATGGCTTATCACGATGATGAACTCAACCTGCGTCTCTTGCGGTATCTTCTTTCTGGAGAAGGTGTACATGTGAATATCAGTAAGTTGTCTAGAGAGTTGGATGTCCACTGGGCCACCGCTAAGAAAAAACTCCAGTTTCTTTACGATGAAAATATTTTGAATCCTCCGTTCTATCCTTTTCTCCAGTTGTTCGAAGAGTATCCGCTATTGGTTTTAGTAAAAGCTGACATGCCAAGAACCCAAGGCATCAAGAATTTCTATAAGGATGACTCGCATATTTTTGCTGCCTTCTCCTGCATGGAAGGTTTTTACAACACTTTTTTGATAGAATTTTTCGAAGGATTAGAAGAATATCATTCTTGGCGAAATGAAATAGTTAAACAGGATAAAATACCAGACCGTGGAGAAAGGACTCCTGCCCATGCGGAATTTTTCAGCAATCGTTTGACTTTCAAATACGATCCGACCTGTTTTATCCATAAAATGGTGGATGAATTTGAAGAAGAAGGATTCGTTGAATTGAACGATCATAAACTTGAAGGAGACGCCTTCCGGATTTTAGAGATGGTCATGAAAGGAGAAAGCATAACTACAAATTACTCTTATATCGGTCGAGAGATCGGCGTAAATAGGAAAACGGTTAAGAGGAGGATAGAAAGGCTATTGGAGAATGATATCATAGAAAACCCGAAATGTTTTTTCCCAAACCTTTTCGTTCCTCCGGGATACAATCTCATAATAACTATGATAGAGGCCGTCTCAGACATTGATGAAATAAAGGAATTCCTCCAGGAAGACGATAATATCCCAAGGGCGTTAGAGACAAGCACTGAGAGATATAACTTTCTAGTCTTCTCTGCCTTCAAAAGTATCGAAGAGTTCTTCGATTGGGGTGAAAAACTCAATACTAGATACCCGGAAAAAATCGGCGCGATATCTAAAACGATCCTATCTTCCCGAATGGTACATCTCATAGAACCACAGAAAGTCTCCTTAGGCCTTATAGAGAGAAAATTATGGGAGTTAAAAAGTTAAAGATGACGTTCACTATTTAAATGACCTTCACATCTTAATCAAATATAAAACATTCTATTTTTAAAGTTTTGTAAACTTGTGATAGGATGGTGCTGCATTAGTGCCATGTTGTACATACTCAGTTCCTATTTTTGTAAAAAGGTTTTTTATAGTACCCTGTTTTTCCCGAGAATACCCTAAGGTGGAAATAATGGCAGAGGAAGGATATAATCCGTATAAGATGGCTCAGAGGCAGTTTGACAGGATAGCTGACAAATTAGAACTTGACGAGGCGTTGAGAGATCTTTTGAGAGAACCGATAAGAGAATATCATTTCAACCTACCAGTGAAGATGGATGATGGTAGCACGGAAGTTTTCAGAGCCTTTAGGGTTCAGCATAACGATGCTCTAGGGCCGTGTAAGGGAGGAATAAGATTTCATCCAGAAGAGACCGTAGATACAGTCAGAGCTCTTGCTATGTGGATGACTTGGAAAACGGCTGTTGCAGACATTCCTCTTGGAGGTGGCAAGGGTGGTGTCATATGTGATCCACATGACCTTTCAGATAGAGAACAAGAAAACATATGTAGAGAATATATCAAACAGATAAATAAGAACATAGGACCTCTTCAAGATGTTCCGGCTCCAGATGTTATGACTAGCGCTCAACATATGCTTTGGATGATGGATGAATACGAAAATATACAAGGCGGTAAATATCCTGGCGTAATAACGGGCAAACCAAAAGATATGGGAGGTTCAAAAGGCAGAACAGAAGCGACAGGTTATGGCGTTATCTACGTTTTAAGAGAACTTCTCAAAGAACTCGATAGAGATATCGGAGAGACTACCGCTTCCATACAAGGCTTCGGAAACGTGGCGCAGTACGCAGCGGAACTATTTATTGAATACGGAGGAACCGTCGTGTCTGTTTCTTGTTGGGACCAAGAAGATGAGAAAGCTTATAGTTATTATAAGGAAGGCGGGATCGATCTAGAAGAATTAAGGGGTATCACCGATCGATTCGGTTCAATAGACAAAAAGAAGGCCGAAGAGAAAGGCTATCAACAACTCCCTGGTGACGATTGGCTGACACATGAAGTGGATGTTTTGATACCAGCAGCTCTCGAGAACGCTATATCTGAAGATAACGTAAAAGACATTCCAAATACTGTAGATATGATCGTGTCGGGAGCCAATGGACCCATAACCCCAGAAGCGGATGATATTCTTGAGGACAGAGACATGATCGTCGTTCCTGATTTCCTTGCGAATGCCGGTGGTGTGACGTGCAGTTACTTCGAGCAGGTCCAGAGCAATCAAAATTACTATTGGCCAAAAGAGGAAGTATTAGGAAAATTGGACAACAGCATGACCGATGCCTTCTATGAGGTATGGGAACTTTCCCAAAAGAAGGATGTCCGGATGAGAGATGCAGCTTACATGATCGCTATACAGAGAGTGGCTGAAGCCTGCGAAGCTAGAGGCTGGGTATAAATACCAGATACCCAATACACTTTCGTCATGGATAAGAAGATAGAAAAGATCAAGAGAGTCATTGAAGAAACTACGGGGAAGTCTCCCGATCTGACCACCAAGAAAAAACCTTCTAAGGGTTTGGAGGCATCCTTGATCAGTGATGTCCTCCTTTTTTCCACATCTTATAATTATTTTTTGATACAGGAAGAAGGTCGTCTTGATTCTTTGATCGAAGAAAAATTTTCTTATGGAGGGATTAGACAACCTCCAAACATTCAGCATGTTGAGTCCGAGGACCAGTGTAAAGAAACTATCCAGCACCAAGAATTAGATCTGTTAATTATTTTTGGTAGACCTTTAGAAAGTGAATTTGAGAAATTTTTAGATTGGGTGAGAAAAAAGGATAATGAATTACCTGTTGTGTGGATTACAAATAACGATATTAATTCTACACTCGCATCAGATGAGGGAATCGAGTTTGAAGAAGTTTTTACTTGGAATGGAGATGGCAAGATAATCCTAACAATAGTCCAGTATATTGAAGATAAAATCCGTTTTATGAAAGATGGTTTTGATGATGACGGTCTACCTATTTTATTGATAGAAGATTCCAAACAGTATTATTCTACCTATCTAACAAATATATATGAGAAGATATGGTCTCATCTCGATGCTATTTTACACGAAGATTTGACCAGGGAGAAGAAAATCCAACGCTATCTCAGGCGATCCTATGTGATCCTTGCAGAAGATATAGAAGAAGGAAAAGAATTGTATTCAAAGGTCGATGATAATCTTTTGTGTGTTATAACCGATAATAGGTTGGAAAAGGAAGAGGAAATTCAAGAAAATGCTGGGCTTAGATTCGCTGAGCAGATCAAACGAAAGAATCCTGATCTACCGGTCCTCTTACAATCTTCAGCCTCTATTGAAAGTAAAGAGATACAAGAAAAGATAGAAGTCGTAAATAAAAATGATCCTGCTCTAAACCAAAAGATACTCGGATTTGTTGATTCTAGATTGTCTCCTATCACTCTTCAAGTTGAAATAAGTGAAGGATTCGAAGAGATAGAGATCAAAACCGTGGAAGAACTTGAAGAGACTATTAACGAATTAAATGACGAGACTCTCGAAAAATTTGTCTACAGTTCTGAATTCGTTGAATGGTTGAGAATCCTTACTGAGTACGAGTTGGCAGATAGAATCGAAGCGCTTAAAAACAAAAGAGCCTCCATTGGTACATTCAGAGAAAAATTATTGGATATTTTAGAGGAGTATAGATATTCAGATTATAGCACAGCTGTTACAGATTTCAGAAGAGAAAAGACCGACCCAAAAAATAAGATAAATCGGATCGGGAATGGGGCCTTGGGTGGAAAAGCAAGAGGCCTCGCATTCATATCTAAATTATTTTCGAAGTATCTTCCTGAAGAACTATTTGAAGGACTAAAGATAACGGTTCCTAGAACTATTGTTTTGACTTCTGATGTTTTCGATAAATTTCTAGAGGAAAACGAGATAATGGAACCTGAATTGTTTGAACTTTCTGATGAGAGGATATCATCAAAGTTCATAGAGGGAAGTCTACCACCAACTATCATAGGCGATCTTCGTTCATTTGTAAGAGATACAAGGAAACCACTAATCGTTCGCTCTTCTGGTCTTTTAGAAGATTCGCTCACAAGGCCTTTTGCTGGTGTTTATTCCTCCATGTTTCTCCCGAATGAATCTTGGGAAAGAAGTTTGAGATTCAAGGAAGTCTGTGATGCGATTAAACATGTTTATGCTTCTACCTTTTTCGAAGAAGCGAGAAATTATCTTAAATCTACGCCTAAAAATATAGGCGATGAAAAGATGTCAGTAATCCTTCAAGAAGTTGTAGGAAAAAAACATGGTAAGTACTTTTATCCGGCCATCTCAGGAGTAGCTAAATCCTATAATTATTATTCTTCTAAAGGATGTGATCCTGAAGACGGGATCGTTTATCTAGCTCTCGGATTGGGAAAGGAGATAGTTGAAGGAGGTTCATCATATTTTTTCTGTCCTGAATGTCCTAAATCTCCTATGTTCGGGACACCCAAAGACTTCATACCTCACTCTCAGACAGAATTCTACGCACTCAATCTAGAATCAATTTATAGAGTGGTCGAAAAAGATGAGGAGACCTCTCTTGTTAAATTAGATATCTCACAGGCAGAAAAACATGGTGTATTGGATAAAATAGCTTCGACCTACTCTCCCCAGGATGATAGACTCTATCCTGGTATTCATAGGGATGGAACTAGAGTTGTAGATTTTGCTCCTATAATAAATTACGATTCAATTCCGTTATCTTCCGCGATAAAACTTCTCCTTAGAGTTTCTGAAATAGCTTTAGGTTATCCAGTTGAGATCGAGTTCGCCGTCGATCTTGATAAGGATGGAGAAAGCACACCCGAACTCGTGGTACTACAGATACGAAACATGGTCTCTAGACAGGTTTATGAAGATATAGAAATTGAGGGATGTGATGAGAGTGAATTGGTGTGTTACAGTGAAAAAGTTCTAGGGCATGGAATGATAAAAGAGATAGAAGACATGATTTACGTTAAGCCTGAGGATTTCGATATGAGCGATAGCGAAAAGGCTGCGGAAGAGATACGGAAAATAAATGCAAAATTGAGAGGTGAAGGGAAAGAATATATCCTTATAGGTCCGGGTAGATGGGGCACCACTGACCCGTGGATGGGTCTTCCCGTGAAATGGGGTGACATAGCGGGTGCTAAAGTCATCCTTGAGACTCCTACGGAGGGTCGGACTATTGAGCCTTCTCAGGGGTCCCACTTTTTCCATGATATGTTATCTTCTGAAACGTGTTACATGGTTGTAGATGATGAGAAAAAGCTGGATTGGAAATGGTTGAAGGAGAGAAACTCAGAAGAGGAGATGGAATATGTTAAACATATTAAACTCGATGAGGCTGTAGAAGTTAGGATAGATGGGAGAGAAGGAAAGGGTTTGATAAAGAAAAAAGTGCAGAAAGAGTATGAAACGAATAATGTTTAATAGCGGATACCGGTTTTATTAAGATAACTCGTCATACAGAGGTGGGATCATGGACGAAGAAAAGATTGATGATGCTCTTTCGAAAAAAGGAAGTAAAGAGAATCTAATATCTTCAGAGATAGAAGAGATCGACGAACTAGAGGAACGGATCAAGGAGCTTAATTGTTTTTATAAGATATCTGAGATCGTAAACGATGCCTCTCTTTCATTGGATGAGGCTTTACAGAAGATTGTCGAAACTTTACCTCCTTCTTGGCAATACCCAGACATAACTTCAGCTCAGATAAAAATTAGAGAGAAGGAATATTCTACAGAAGATTTTGAAAGAACAGAATGGATTCAAACTAGTGACATAACGGTTAAAGGTGAAAAGATCGGAGAGATAAATGTGGCATATCATGAAAAGAAACCGCATAAGGATGAGGGTCCTTTTTTAGAAGAAGAAAGACGGTTGATAGATACTTTAGCTGATCTTATCGGAAGCTTCGTCCAGGAGAAAAGTGAGGAAGAAATTATAGAAGAAGAACAGATACTAGAAAGATCCTCAGAGAAGAGGCATGACTGGGAAGTGATCATCGATCTTTTAATGAGGACTGATCCTAGGACTCTGCTCCGGATGACTAGAAAGATGGTATATCATTTATATAGAAATGAGAACGAGAGGGTTAAAACACTTCTCTCTGAAGTATGTCCTGCTGATGGAGATGAAGATGCGCCAAAATGGTGCGGCATAAATATGCCGAACCCAAAACAGGATCTGGATTCATTAAGAGATGTACAAAGAACAGTTTTTGACCTAGCTAAGGATGATCTAGAACCTGAAGAGATATCTGACCTATTCCATAGATGGTTGAAAGAAGATAAAGCACGTCCACTCTTACTCGCTTCTCAAAAAAGAGGCATTCCTTTGGTAGAGATAACTGAGGAATTGAACCGTTTCTTCAGGAAGCCGGAGTCTGAAAAGGCCTTAGCAGAGGAAGACAAGATGAGTATTAGGACGGAACTCATCCAGCGATTTTTCACCGACAGGTTGGATTTTGTTAATGTCGCTAAAAAATATATTCAGGTGGAAGACTATGAACCCTTGATACAGAAGATTATTGGCCCTGCTCGTGGAGCTGGAAAACTCGGCGGAAAATCTTCGGGAGCCTATCTTGCTCATAAGATTATTCAAGAAGAATTTGATGAAGAATTCACAAATGAAATAGAATTTCCTAGAAGTTGGTACATAACATCGGATACGATCATGGATGTCATACATTATAATGATCTCGACGAACTTATTCATGTTAAATATTTAGATCCGGATGAGATAAGACATGAAGAACCGTTTGTGGAACAGTTGATGAAAAATGCTATGTTCCCATCAGAGATCGTTGAAGGTCTCAAAAAGATTCTTAGAGATTTAGACGAAAATCCGATAATTGTCAGGTCCTCTAGCCTTCTTGAGGATAATTTTGGTGCAGCTTTCTCGGGAAAGTACAAGAGTTTATTTCTGCCAAATGAAGGAACAGAGGAGGAAAGATTAGAAGATCTGATGAACGCTATCGCTGAAGTTTACGCGTCCACGTTTTGTGCAGATCCAATAGAGTACCGAAAAGAACGTGGCCTCTTAGATTTTAGCGAGGAGATGGGGATATTGGTTCAGGAGGTAGTTGGGACCGAAGTTGGAAATTATTATCTTCCCACATACGGAGGTGTCGCCTTCAGCAAAAACGAATTCAGATGGTCTCCGAGGATTGGTAGGGATGATGGTGTGATTAGACTCGTCCCAGGACTAGCTACAAGAGCAGTTGATAGGATCGGAGACGATTATCCAATACTTGTTTCACCCAACAGACCAAACCTTAGAGTGAATTCCACCGTAGATGAAAGGGTCAAATATTCTCCTAAATATATGGACGTAGTAAACTTAGAAAAAAAACAGCTTGAAACTATAGAGGTTTCGGAATTTCTGCAAGAACATGCTGATGATTTCCCCGATCTAGAGAAAGTTGTTTCTCTCTACGAAGATGGGAATCTCAAGACCCCTTCAGGATTGATATTAGATCCTGATAAAGAAGATATGGTAGTCACATTTGAGAGACTGTTCGATAAGACTGATTTTCTAGAAAAGATGAACAAGATATTGAGAAAACTTGAAGAAAAAATAGGGTTCCCCGTGGATGTCGAATTCGCTTCAGACGGCAATAAAATCTATATAGTTCAATGTAGGCCTCAGAGTCAGACATTAGATAGGGAGAGAGTTAAGATCCCTAGAGACATAAAAGACAAGAGAAAATTATTTTCAGCTAATAAGTACGTGACTACAGGAAATATAGAAAATCTCGAATATATCGTTTACGTGGTTCCAGAAGAATACGCCTCTCTAGAAAGTAGAGAAAAGATGCAAGAAGTCGCCAGGATAGTAGGTCAACTCAATAAAAAATTACCCAATAGAAAATTTATCTTAATGGGTCCCGGTAGATGGGGAAGTAGAGGAGACATAAAGCTAGGTGTTCCGGTTAAGTATAGAGAGATCCATAATACTGCACTTTTAGCGGAAGTGGCAAAAGAAAGGCGTGGATATGAACCGGAACTCTCTTTTGGTACACATTTCTTTCAAGATCTGGTTGAATCAGACATAAAGTACTTACCTCTTTATCCTGAAGAAGAAGAAACTATTTGGAGAGAAGAGATGTTCTTCAGGTCAGAAAACAAATTGACAGAAATTTTACCTGAATACGAAGAGTTTGAAGAAGTGGTTAGAGTTATTGATGTGGGCGACATAAGTAGAGGGGGTACCCTTACGGTGACCATGGACGGAGAGGCAAATCAAGCTCTTGCCTATTTAGAGCCTTCAGATCATTGGGAATGGAGGATGAAAAAAGTCAAACAGATGGCAAGAGAATTGGACCCGGAGATATACGGCGTTGAAGATCTTTATGTGGTCGGTAGCACTAAAGAAGCTACTGCGGGCCCAGAGAGCGATATCGATCTCATCGTCCATTTTAGCGGTACTGAGGAGCAGAAAGATAAACTGAAAAATTGGTTCGAAAGATGGGATCAGAGATTGATCCAGGAAAATGAAAAAAGGATCGGAAAAAGAACGGATGAAATTTTAGATGTTCACTACATAACCGACGAGGACCTCGAAAGAGAGACCTCCTGGGCATCTCACATAAATTCTCGGTATAAATCGGCTAAAAAGATCCCAGTTGAGCAAAATAATAAAGATTATTGAGGAGTTTTTATTTCTCTTCCACATCGATTAAAGTTCTAGTAGCTTCTCCGGGCTCGTCCGTGTCAAACTTTACGAGAGCCAATTCCGAGCTATTATGAACACCTGAGAATGAGAATGACCTCTCGATTTTTTCCTTCCAGTTTCCGGTTATATCTACGGTTTCATGAACATGTCCATGGAGGGTTATGTAAGGCTTTTTCTCTTCTATGAACCTTTTTATTGCTATACTGCCAACGTGTACATCTACAGGAGCGTGATCAACTTTCTTTCCATCTAAATCAGCTCTGTCAAGACTGGTTTCGTAGGGAGGAGCATGGAACAAATAAATCGTTTTTTCAGGTGGTGACTTTTTTGATAAACTTTTCAGGTCGTCTTCGATGGTTTTGTATTGTTTTTCGTACTCGGATATCTCTACAGTTCTTGTTCCATTTTCAGGAGATATTGACCCAACTCCTACATGCCTAGAAACATCGTAACGTTCCCAGTCCTTCAATCTGAAGGGTGATGGAGGGATGAAACTATATCCGCTAACGTAAAGATCACCGAATTTTTTAGTAGAGTTGTGCATATATTCTAAAAGGTCTTCTTTTTCTATATCCTTCAGTATTTTCTCATATGCTCTAGGATCATCGTTACCCATTATCATGAATATCCTCACTCGGTCCTCGAGTGATTCATCTACGATTTCAAGCTGTTGTTTCAAAAAATTTTTTAGGAAATTTTCCACATCGGTATTTTTTTTCAGTGCTGAAGGAAGTATATCCCCGCCGATAAACACTCCATCAGGTCTTTCCTTTTGAATGAATTCAAATAATCTTTCGTACTTTTTCCTATCGCCATGAAGATCGGACGTAAATATACATTCCAGGGTATCACCGATAGCTATTTTGTAAATCATCTCGTTTTACTTTTAATTTTCTATAGAAATTTGATAGATATTCAATAAAAGACTAATAATATTGTATATGTTGGGTTAACTACAGATTAAAAATATCCAATCTCATATACGAAATACTTAAATTATTAATCAGGAATCATCGCCTGCTCTAATTAAAATGAATAGATCGAAAAGGAGAATGATATGATGGCGTTAGATAGGGTATATGACCAGGTTGTAGATAGGAATCCCGGAGAGGAAGAGTTCCATCAAGCTGTTAAGGAAGTCTTGGAGTCAATAGAACCTGCGATGGAAAAACATCCTGAATTTGCAGATGCTAGGATAGTTGAGCAGCTTGTAGAACCTGAAAGGCAGATTATCTTTAGAGTTCCCTGGAAAGACGATAATGGAGAAGTGCATGTAAATAGAGGATTCAGAGTTCAATTCAATAGCGCAATAGGGCCATATAAAGGAGGTATAAGATTTCACCCCTCTGTTTACATCGGAATAATCAAATTCCTTGGCTTCGAGCAAATTTTTAAAAACGCATTAACGGGCCTAGCGATGGGCGGAGGTAAAGGAGGTTCTGATTTCGATCCAAAAGGAAAATCTGATGATGAAATCATGAGATTCTGTAAGAGCTTCATGAATGAACTGTACAGACATATCGGTCCTGATACGGATGTGCCTGCAGGAGATATAGGTGTAGGCGGAAGAGAAGTTGGCTATATGTTCGGACAATACAAAAAATTGGTGAATAGATTTGAGGGCGTCTTCACCGGAAAATCACCAGAATGGGGCGGCTCGCTTGTCAGGCCAGAAGCGACAGGCTACGGACTTGTATACTTCACTCAAGAGATGTTAAAATCAGCGAATGAAGATCTTAAAGGCAAAGAAGTTTTGATATCTGGTTCTGGTAATGTAGCTCTCCACGCCTTGGAGAAGTGTAACGAACTGGGAGCAAAAGTCGTAACACTTTCCGATTCTGATGGAACGATATATGACCCTGACGGCATATCCGGCGAGAAAAAAGATTACGTTTTTGAACTTAAACAAGTCAGACGTGGAAGAATAAGGGAATATGCTGAGGAGTATGATGTAGAATATGAAGACGGTTGTACGCCTTGGGAATTCGATGCCGATATAGCTCTTCCTAGCGCAACTCAGAACGAGATCGAGGAGGAAGATGCACAGAAATTAGTAGATAATGATATAATCGCGGTAGGCGAAGGTGCAAACATGCCCTCTACACCTGCAGCCACTGAGATATACAGGCAGAACGATATCATGGTCGGGCCTGCTAAAGCCGCAAATGCGGGAGGCGTTTCTGTCAGCGGTCTTGAGATGGCTCAAAACTCACAAAGAGAGAGCTGGAGTTTCGATAAAGTGGACAAGAGATTACAGGGAATAATGCAGAATATCCACCAAACATGTTACGAGACATCTAAAAAGTACGATGATGAAGGTAATCTCCACCTCGGAGCTAATATAGCTGGTTTCGTGAAAGTTGCAAAAGCTATGCTTGACCAAGGAATAATTTGAGAAGATGGCGGGGATAAAAATTCTTACCCCTTTCATATCTTTTTTTCGAGAGATATCCTTGTTTTTTCCAATATGTCAAAAAAGTGATGCTTGGTCAGGAAAAATTAAAATAAAAGAAGGCCCCCTAAAAGAGTTGAAAAACGGTGTTATCAAAGGAAGAGAGAAGGCAGGTAAAAAATCCTAAACTTTTATTTTCTATTTTTGGAGGTTAAAGATGAAGTTAGAATGTGATAATTGCGGACATGAATGGTTTTATCAAGACGAAGAGGAAGATATGGTTCTCTGTCCTGAATGTCAAAATGAAATGAAAGCATCCCTTGAAGGCGAGAGTTGTTCTTTGGAAAGGGATGTTGAAGGAGTGCTTGAAACCTATCCATCACAACCTAGTTCTCTCATACCTATACTTCAAGAAATCCAGAAAAAATTCGGTTATCTTCCTAGGGATGTGATCGAAGATATAGCTGAATATCTAGAGCTACCTGTTAGCAAGATATATGGGGTAGCTACATTCTATGCTCAGTTCAGATTTGAACCTCTTGGAGACCACATGATCCGAGTTTGCCACGGCACAGCCTGTCATGTGAAAGGAGCGGATAAGATCGGTGAAGCAGTCGAAAATAAGCTTGGTATCGAAACGGGAGAAACCACCGAAGATGGACAATTCACTCTAGAAAGAGTTGCCTGCCTAGGCTGCTGTAGCCTCGCTCCAGTGATGATGGTTGATGATACGGCTCATGGAGATCTCACTAGAGAGAAAGCGAAAGATATCATTGAGAAGTATAAGGAGGGGGAAACATGAGTAAAAATATAAGAGTCGGATACGCTTCCTGTGGAATAGCTGCCGGTGCCGAGGAAGTATATCAGGCCTTGGAAGGAGAGCTTGAAAAACATGGATTAGATATAGATCTAGAAAAGGTCGGCTGCATAGGGATGTGCCATAATGAACCTATAATCGAGATTGAAGATGATGAAGGAACTTATACCTATGGGAATTTAGAAGCGGATAATATAAGCCAGTTGGTTGAAAAACACCTTGTTGAAGAAATCCCTTATGAAGATAAACTTATCACTTCGCCTTCTGAGGAATATGACTATTTCACAAAACAACGAAAACTCGTTCTCAGGAACAGCGGTGAGATAGATCCAGAAAGTATAGAGGATTATATAGAGAGAGATGGTTACGAAGCTTTAGAGAACGCTCTAGATATGGAGCCTCAGGAGATAATAGACACAATAAAGGAAAGCAACCTCCGAGGGAGAGGCGGCGCTGGTTTTCCTACGGGGATGAAATGGCAGTTCGCGAAAGATGCTGATGCTGATGAAAAATACTTGATATGCAACGCCGACGAAGGAGACCCTGGTGCCTTCATGGATAGGAGTGTTCTCGAAGGTGATCCTCATGCGGTTTTGGAAGGGATGATAATCGGTGCTTACGCTACTGGTGCTAGTAAAGGCTACATATACTGTAGGGCTGAATATCCTATTGCAGTCAAAAGACTCGGGATAGCTATAGAAAAAGCGCGGGTAAGAGGTTTCCTTGGAGAGAGTATCCTTGATACGGACTTTTCCTTTGATATACAGATCAAAGAAGGTGCCGGTGCGTTTGTTTGTGGTGAAGAGACGGCTCTTATGCATTCGATCGAGGGCGAAAGAGGTATGCCTAGACCTAGGCCTCCATTCCCAGCTCAGGAAGGTCTTTTTGAAAAACCTACTAATATAAACAATGTTGAAACTTGGGCTAACGTACCTTGGATTTTGAGGAACGGAGCAGAAGAGTTCAATTCGATAGGCACTGAAGAGAGCGGCGGGACGAAAGTTTTCGCTCTTGCAGGTAAGATAAAAAGAGGCGGCCTCGTAGAAGTTCCTATAGGTACAACTTTAAGGGAAGTCATATTCGATATCGGAGGAGGTATAGCCGATAAGAAGGATTTCAAGGCTGTACAATTAGGTGGACCTTCAGGGGGATGTTTAACAACTGATCATCTTGACACACCCGTAGATTATGAAACTCTAACTGAAGCTGGAGCTATAATGGGTTCCGGCGGTATGATCGTGATGGATGAAGACGACTGTATGGTAAATGTAGCTCATTATTTTCTCGATTTTACCCAGGAGGAATCTTGTGGAAAATGTACCTTTTGTAGAGTCGGCACGAAGAGATTATTAGAGATGTTAGAGGATTTTTCTAAAGGGAAAGGTAATGAAGAAGAGATTGATAAATTAAAGGATATGGCAGACAAGATAAAAAAACATTCTCTTTGTGGATTGGGGCAGACAGCCCCGAATCCAGTTTTGACCACATTAAGATATTTTGAAGATGAGTACAAGGCGCACTTAGAAGATGGTGAGTGCCCGGCCAATGTTTGCAGAGAATTGATCACTTACACTGTCTCTGAAGATTGCATTGGATGCGGAACTTGCGCCCAGGAATGCCCGGCAAATGCTATTTCAGGTGGGTCTAAAGAAGTTCATGTGATCGATCAAGATGTTTGTATAAGATGTGGGGCTTGTCAGGAAGTCTGCCCAGTCGATGCCGTGGAGGTGGAATAGATGTCTGATAGGATAACTGTGACGATCGATGGAGATGATTATGAAACTGAAGCCGGAAAGAAAGTTTTAGATGTCTGTAGAGATAATGATTTATTCGTGCCTACACTCTGTGAGATCGAATACATAGAAGAGCCCTTCGGTGGATGTCGAGTCTGTCTGGTGGAAGTCACGACTGATAGGGGAACTGAAGTAACTACCTCTTGCGATACGCCGATACAGGATGGAATGGAGATAAAAACCGAGACGGAAAAGGTTTATGATGGCCGAAAGATGGCACTCGAGCTCCTTCTATCAGAACATACTGGAGATTGCGTAGCACCCTGTTCTATGGAGTGTCCTGCGAGTCTAGACGTACAGGGTTATCTCGCTCATATAGCCAATGGAAGACCGAGTGAAGCTGTTAAGCTAATAAAAGAGAAAAGTCCTTTGGCTTTGAGTCTCGGGATGGCATGCTTTGCCCCCTGTGAAGATGAATGTAGGAGAGAATTGGTGGAAGATCCGATCGCTATCAGACAGCAGAAGATGTTCGCCGCCGAGGAAGATATCGAAAATCCTTGGACACCTGAAATTGATGAAGAAACAGGTAAAAGCGTAGGTATTGTAGGAGGCGGTCCTGCGGGATTGACCGCGGCTTATTTTTTGAGAATGGAAGGACACGATGTGAAGATTTATGACATGATGCCGGAACTCGGAGGGATGATGCGGTATGGGATACCTGAATATCGTTTACCCAACGATCTTCTCGATAAGGAAATAGATTGGATACTCGATCTAGGTATTGAAGCGGAAACGGAAACAAAACTCGGTGAGGATATCTCACTCGAAAAACTGAGAAAAAAGCATGATGCTGTATTCATGGGAACTGGTGCATGGGAACCATGGATGATACCGATAGATGGTATCGATTTGAGAGGTGTTATGGGCGGCATCGACTTCTTGATAGATTATAATTTAGGGGAGGAGTTAGATCTCGGTGAAAAAATTGTTGTCATCGGATGCGGCAATACCGCGATAGACGTTGCGAGGACGGCAAAAAGGATGGGAAAAGATGTGACTATAGCTTACCGTAGGAGTGAAGAACAGGCGCCGGCTCACCAAGACGAGATCGAAGAAGCTAAAGAAGAGGGGATAAATTTTGAATTCCTGGTTAGCCCAAAAAAAGTATGTAGTGCAGAAGACGAGGATTGTGTAGAGAAGGTCACGTGTTCTCCCGTTGAACTCGGTGAGCCTGATGAATCTGGACGTCCTAAGCCGATAGAGATACCAGATGAAACAGTTGAGATTGAAAGTGACAGTGTTGTTCTTGCGATAGGTCAGCAACCTGACAAAGAACTATTAGAAAAAGAAGGTATCAAAGTCGATGATTACACTGTTGTAAAGAATTCTGAATTCCAGACTAATTACGAAGATGTATTCACCGCTGGAGATGCAAATCTAGGTCCGTCTTCGATCGTTGAAACAACAGGCATGGCAAGAGAAGCTGCTTATGCATTGGATGCCTATCTTGAAGATCGATTAGAAGATTATGAAGTCCCAGAGGATTACAAGGATCCATTTGGTTATGTTCATAAGGCTGAAGTCACAGAAGAAGACCTTTTAGATTACAATAAAGAATCGAGAAAGGAGATGCCAACTAGGTCTCCTCAAGAGAGAAATGTAGATTTCGATAGGATCGAACTTGGTTTTTCTCCGGAGCCCGCTAGAAATGAAGCTGAAAGGTGTTTAGAATGTGGATGCCTTGATCGTTTTGAATGTAAACTTAAAGAGTACTCAAACTTGTTCGATGCGAGACAAGAGGCCTATGAAGGATTCAAGTTTGAACTAGAAAAAGATAATTCTCATCCCTATGTGGTGAGAGAACCAGAGAAATGTATTCAATGTGGTTCCTGCGTGAGAACCACCGAGCAGGTCCACGGAGAAGGTGTTGTTCAGTTCGCAAATAGAGGATTCCAAACAGTCGTAGAGCCAGCTTTCGGAGATCCTTTAGGAGAGGTTGAAAGTAAACTTATAGGAGATTTAGCCGATTCCTGTCCAACCGGGGCATTTGAAGAAAAGCTGCAGGATAGAAAACCAGGTCCCCACGAAACAGAAATAGCTGGAGAAACCTTCTGTACAAAGTGTGGTATGACGTGTCCTGCTGAGATACATACGATAAATGGGAGGCCCGTAATGATGAAACCAGCTGAAGATCCAATTTATCAGGGGCACCTTTGCGATATGGGAAAATTTGATAACCCCATAAGGACGGGAAATAATGATGTTGCTTTTGAAGCCAAGCTAGAAGGATTGGAAGAGCTCATTAGAGATAAGAGGATAGATATAATCGTTGGTGCCGGGACTACAATCGAGGAGGCGGAAAAACTAAAAGAGTTAGCAGACCGAACTGGAGGTAAAATCGTTGCCTCCGTAACTGATTCGAGGTCAACGGCAGGTCTAAAAGACTTGAAATCTGTTGAGGAAATATATGTAGATCCCTCAGTTTACGATAAAGCTCCTATCTTGAAAATGTTCGTGGAGAGAGCTAAAAAGAGGGGAACTAACATCGTCGATTCTTTAGAAAAACTTGAAGATGGTATCGGTATCGTACCCCCTTCTAAAGCTGAAGGTCTAGATAAAAATATGATCGTACAGTCCGGTGCAAATGCCTACGGCTTGTCATGTTTAGAGATCTTGGAAGGGGAAGTGGAAACTGGAACTGTATTGGTTTACGGAGATAGGGATACAATGAGCGAACAGCTCAAAGGTAAAGAGATAATACATCTATCTGGAACGGAAGATGGAAGACTCGAAGCAGATATTGAGATTCCGATACGTTCACCGCTTGAGAAACGAGGCACTATCAGGAATCTATTCGGTAGAGAGATAAATCTCAGACCGGTTATTGACTCCGATTTACCGAGAAATCTAGAAATACTAGACAGGATCATTGCTCTGTTATAAGAAGAGGTATATGCTAGAAAATGGGTAAAAAGTGTTTTTACCCTCTTCGTATATAAAGAGAGATAACCTGTACCAATACATTTTAATCTTCGCATCATCCTTAGGACCTAATTATGTCCACGATCGATGAATTTTATGAAAGGGTCTCTGACCTCTATTCGAGAGACGAATTTAAAGAAAAGATACAAGAAAAAAAAGACAAATTCGATCATTTTTTCGACAAGGAAACATTAGCTCATATGGTAGTAGCGGAGAAAGGTAGAAACGAAAGTGCGATTCGTGATATAGGAGAAATAGAAGCTGGGGAAGAGGCTACGGTTCAGGGAGAGATAATTGATCTCGGTTCTTTGCGGACCTTTCAAAATGACGATGGTGAAGGCAAAGTCAGGAATGTTCGAATCGATGATGGAACAGGAACGATAAAGGTGGTTTTTTGGGATGAAGAGACGGAAAGAGTGGAAGAAGATTTTGAACTTGGTTTAGAGTTAAGGGTTGTGAATGGTTACGTTCAAGATAAAGGATATGGGAAACAGATATCTGCAGGAAAATGGGGCGAGATCCGATTGATAGAGGAAAGCAAAAAGGATTAATAATCTTACCTCATACTGATAACTGATGGTTGAAGAGGAGGCTAAGGAAGGTTATATCGAAGAACTGATCGAGTGTCCCTTTTGTGGTGGGTTCGTACCAGATGAATTTGAATGTATTTTATGCGGTGAAGAAATACTCGAGAGTGAGATGGTACTAAGAACTAAAACGGTTTGTTCAAAGTGTAGAACAGAAGTAAACGAAGACTCACAAAGCTGTCCAGAATGTGAAGTGGAGTTTTGACGAACAATCTTCCAAAGAAAAAAAACGACGATAAGTAGGTTTTACGATGCCTGATGATGACTTAACTTACGAAGAAGTAATCGATGTATGGGAGAGAGAAAAAGAAGCTAAATTGCCCTGCACGCTGCCTAATAATTTTTATGAAAGATTAAGAAGATACATACAGGACCTAGAAAAAAAGGTAGAAGATATTGAAGTTCCTCCCAAAAATAAACGTGCGAGAAGGATACAGAAGCAATATGAGAGGGTACAGAAGATCGCAGAACTTTTTTTCAAAGAAAGACAGAAGAAGATCGTTTTAGCCGCATACCACAAATCGATGGGAAAAACTGTCAGTGCTGAAAATCTGGTCGAAGAGGAACTAGAACTTTTAGAAGAAATATCGACACTTTTGAAAGAATTAAAGAATCAAGTTTTTTTGGGAGAATATAAGAGGAAGCCTAAAAAAGAGGAATCGAAAGAGAGGGAAAGCGGAGAAGAAAAAGTCGAAGAGAGAGGGGTCCTATCAGAGCAGGAACGCGAAGGATCAACTCAGGGTCAAACCGATGATGAAGAAGGGATCGGTAGTTTTGAGACTGAGGTTGAAGATGAAGAGAGTGAAGGTGAAAAGGTAGTTTCTGAGGAGAGTGCTCCCTCACCTGATTTGGATGGTCAGGATGAGATATTGATCCATATCATTGAAGATGTGCCCTCTTTCGTTGATATGAACATTACTTATAATCTACAAAAAGAGGATGTCCTCACCTTGAGAGAAGATTTAGCAGAGGTACTAATAGAGAGAGGAAAAGCTAGAAAGCTAAAGCTTTGAGCTAAATTCTATTCAAATTTGGAATCGTATTTACCTTCATCGATTAGTTTCTGAGCTTCTCTTGGGTCTTTATCGTCTACGGTTATACCCATTGAGACGCATGAACCGATGACTTCTTTAGTTTTTTCCTTCAGATTTTTACCTAAAAGATCGTCATCTTTCATCTCAGCGATTTCTTTCGCTTCTTTGATATCTAGGTCAGCTACTTTGTTAGTATTTGGTTCACCACTTCCTTTTTCTACTCCTACTTTTTCCATGATTAAACCAGAGGTGGGTGGTGTTCCAACTTCTATCTCGAAATCTCCGCTTTCGGTATCTACGGTCAATTTTATCGGGACCTGCATTCCTTTGAATTTTTCTGTCTCTTCATTTATTGAGTTCACGATCTCCATTATATCTACACCTAAAGGACCAAGTTTTGGTCCAAGGGGAGGTCCCGCACTTGCTTCGCCTGCGTCTACAAGAGCTTCTATAGTTTCAGTTGCCATATTAATCACCTATATAACATTATCTTATTTTTCTTTTTCTAATACTCTTACGTGATCTCCTCTCACCGTAACAGGGATAGGTACAGTTGCTTCAAATAATTCAACAGTGATCTCATCGTTATCTTCATCTATCTGGGTGACTCTGGCCTTTTCGCCTTTAAAGGGTCCAGCAGATAACTCAACGATATCACCTTCTGTGATACCTTCAACAGCAAGTTTAGGAGCTAAAAAGTGTTCTATCTCTTCTATGCTAGTATCTCCTTCAATTATACCCTTCGCTTTTCTTGTACCATCGCTCACTTCGTCAACCATTGAAGGATTCATCGCTTCGATGAATATATATCCTCTTACGGGTTTAGGAACTAGTATCGAAAAGACTCCCATATTTTCTTTATCTTCAGCCCATGAGGCAATGTAATCAGCTACATTCCTTTCTTGATTAATTTGTGTCTTCATAGCGACGACCGTGGGTCTAGCGGTCGTTATAAGAGTTATAGAATCTGATAGTAGTATATCTTTACTTGAAGAAGCATCGATAACGACCTCTGCTTTGTCTCCGTAGCCAGCCCCTTCTGGAGCACTAACCTTAACTGGTATTATCATCTCGTCTCTAGCCTCAACTTCAATCGTTTCACGGAGAGTATCTGAGGGTTCTGAAATCCTATGTTGGTCTAGTACATTAATTTTCCAAGGAATTATTTCTTCACTATCAGTACTATATAATAGACGAACTTCAAGATCAATTTCTTGGTCCGAATCCATGGTATTTATCAATTTAACTTCATAACTTGTTTTTTCTCTCGTAGGGATCGACTTTTTATTTGAATCACAGGCCAAAGATATACCTTTTTCCTTTTCTTCTTCCTCTTCAGGAACTTCTTCGACCTCTTCTTCTTCGGCTATTTCTTCCTCCGTAAAATCATCTAGTAGGCCCATAGTAACTACCTCATATCACTGCAAAGTATGCTGGTATATTATCCCAAAGCCACATTATTAAAAACCCAAGTCCGCCTATGAGGAGAATACCAACTACAACAATCAGGAGTGTTTTCCTGTATTCCTCTTTGTCGGGTTTTCGAGCCATCTTCAAAATACGCCCGAATTTCCCTTTGCCTATTTTTCCTGCTTTTTCTTCGATCTTATCCTGGACTTTCCATGACCCTTCAACAATATCCATGTTTTTTCCCTCAAGCTACCGTTTCTATTTCTTCAGTTGAAATTTCTTCTCCAAATATCTGTTTTGATTCCACACCTGTGATGACCACCATGATCTTTAGAGTATTCTCTTGACTTGGATCTACTGATGCACCCCAAATTATCCTTGCATTCTTTCCTATCTTCCTCTCAACGGTTTTCGCCGCCTTCTCAGCTTCGGACACCGTCATATCACTTCCACCAACTACGTTAATCAGTGCAGCATTTGCATTGCTGATATCGACTTCTAGCAGGGGAGAGTCGATAGCTTCTTCTATCGCTTCTTCAGCACGATTCTCGGAATCATCTTCTCCCATACCTATCATCGCAACTCCAGCCCCTTCCATAACTGTCTTCAGATCATTAAAGTCAAGATTTACCAGACCGGGTTTAGTTACCAGTTCAGTTATACCTTTGATCGATCGAGAGAGTACTTCATCCGCCACTTTAAATGCTTTATTCAGCGAAAGACGAGGACAGAGTTCCAAAAGCTTATCGTTAGGAATAGTTATCACAGTATCAGCTACGCTTTTCAGCCGTTGTAGACCCCATTCAGCGTTCTCCATTCGGGAGGATCCTTCAGCTTCAAAAGGCGTGGTACATATCGCTACCGTTAGAGCACCTTTATTTTTTGCGATTTCAGCGACCACAGGCGCTCCTCCAGTTCCAGTTCCTCCTCCGAGTCCACAAGTTACGAAGACCATATCAGTGCCTTCTAGTATATTTTCTAGTTTCTCTCGTGCTTCTTCAGTAGCTTCCTGTCCGACTTGCGGCAATGCACCTGCACCTAGCCCTCTTGTTTTCCGCTTCCCGAGTAAGACTTTTCTTTGAGAATGAACAGTTAATAAGTGCTGGGCATCGGTATTTGCTGCCACCAACTTCGCACCTTTGATCCCCTCTTCTGATATCCTTTCGACTGTATTACAACCAGCACCACCGACTCCGACGATTTTAATATCTGTTTTTAAGTCTGACAAGACCTCTCTCAGGTCCTCGTCGTCGGTCGACAGATCCTGTGCGTTTTCTTCTGCGGGCTTCGATTCCTCTGATTTTTGATTTTCGGCTTGAGATAAAGCCTCATCAACAATTGAATCCATAAATGCACACTCCATTTGGGAGATAAATTACGCTATCACA
>Ga0207421_10000562_pt1 | contig 48053 bp, 59 predicted proteins | sample SodLakKL_010_SED_4_FD_187542 | JGI IMG/M metagenome (GOLD analysis project Ga0207421, IMG submission 187542) | Alkaline sediment microbial communities from Lake Tanatar, Kulunda Steppe, Russia - 8KL_010_SED (SPAdes) (version 2) | ecosystem: Environmental > Aquatic > Non-marine Saline and...
GCAGTTCTACGGGCTCGATCGCTTTTATGAACTGAACGAGCGCGACGACCTCGTCGGCGAACTCGTCTTCGGGATGGCCCCACACACGAGCGCCGCGACTGTCGGCCGCGTGATCGGGTTCACCTCGGCGGCGGTCGGCTACGCGCATCCGTACTTCCATGCGGCCAAAAGGCGGAACTGTTTCCACCCGGAGACGGCGATCGACTATCGCGACGGCGACGAATGGCATACGACGTCGATCCGCACGTTCGTCGAGGAGCGGCTGACTGATCCCGAGTCGGATGCTATCGGTACGCTGGTCACGGAGCTGGATGACAATGTCGTCGTTCGCTCCATCGACGATCAAGGAAAACCAACGATACAACCCGTGACGGCGGTGTCGAAGCATCGAAGCCATGAGCATCTCGTTCGGATCGAGACCGTGGGTGGTCGGTCGATCCGCGTGACGCCCGACCACACGATGCTTCGAATAGAGGATGGAGCACTTCAAGAAGTCCGCGCAAGCGAGCTGTCTGTAGGAGATGCGGTACCGGCACCTTCGGACCTGCCTTCCGACGCAGACGAACGTAACTCCAAGAAGGGTCACAGAGGGCAGAATGCGCCCGCTGTCGTCGCCGACGGCGGCGTCGGAACCGATCGTGTTGCCTCAGTGGAGTACATCGAAAGCGACGTCAATCACACGTACTGTGTCACCGTCGCAGAGACCCACCGGCTCGCGGCGAACGGGCTGTGGGTAGGGCAGTGCGATGGCGACGAGGATTGCGTAATGCTGCTGATGGACGGATTGTTGAACTTCTCGAAGACTTTTTTGCCAAACAAGAGGGGCGGAAAAATGGACGCACCGCTCGTGATGTCCTCACGGATCGACCCGTCCGAGATCGACGATGAGGCGCACAACATGGACATCGTTCGGCGGTATCCGCTCGAACTGTATGAAGCAAGCAGGCGGATGGCCGATCCGGGCGAGGTGGAGGAGTTGATACAGCTCGGCGAGGACACCCTCGGGACCGACGACGAGTATCGCGGCTTCGATCACACCCACGACACGACGGACATCGCGATGGGGCCGGACCTCTCGGCGTACAAGACGCTCGGCGACATGATGGAGAAGATGGACGCCCAGTTGGAGTTGGCCCGGAAGCTCCGCGCGGTCGACGAGACCGACGTCGCGGAGCGGGTCATCGAGTACCACTTCCTCCCGGACATCATTGGGAACCTCCGGGCGTTCGCGAGACAGGAGACGCGCTGTCTCGACTGCGGTGAAAAATATCGACGGATGCCGCTCACCGGCGACTGCCGGGAGTGTGGCGGGCGGGTGAACCTCACCGTTCATAAGGGGTCGGTGAACAAATACGTCGAGACGGCGATCGAGGTCGCCGAGCGGTTCGGCTGCCGGCCGTACACCAAACAGCGGCTCTACGTGTTACGTGACGCCCTCGAATCGATCTTCGAGGACGACACGAACAAGCAGTCCGGGATCGCGGACTTCATGTGAGCGGGACGGGTGGTCGGCCGGAGCGGCCACCGGCTGCCGCTGCGACCAACTATTTACTCGGCGCGCGACACGGGAGTATATGACCGTTTCACGTGCACCCGCGGAACCGGGCGTGCGACAGTTCGAAGCCGACATCGAGCGGATCGACGGCCGTGAGGTCGTCCTCGGTGAGACGTACTTTTATGCCGAATCGGGTGGACAGCCGGCCGACCGGGGAACGCTCGCCGGGATCGTCGTCGACGACGTCATCGAGCGGGACGGCGAGGTCGTCCACATCCTCGCCGAGGAGCCCGACGGCCTCGACGCGGGTGGGACGGTCGCCGGGGTCATCGACGACCACTTCCGGACCTACTGCATGCGCGCACACACGGCCTCACACGTACTTTACGGCGCTGCACGACGGGTCTGTGACGGGCTCGGCTATGCCGGGTTCGACATCTCATCGGAGAAGGTGCGGGTGGACCTGACCGCCGACGAGCCGCTCGATGACGGGGACCTGATCGAGTTGGAGCGGCTCGCAAACCGTGCCGTCTGGGACTCGCTTCCGGTTCGCTGGGAGACGATGTCGGCGAGCGAGGCCCGTTCGGTCGAGGGGATCGCGTTCAACGACCGGACGGAGGAGGGCGCGATGGCCGAGGGCGAGCGGGCGACCGGCGAGGGAGCGACCGACGGGGGGGTCCGTGTCGTCACCGTCGAGGGCTGGGACGTGGCCGCCTGCGGCGGGACCCACGTCGAAAACACCGCCGAGATCGGCCCGATCGAGACGCTCGACCGCTCGAACCCCGGCAAGGGGGTGACCCGCGTCGAGTTCGCCGTCGGGCCGACGGCCATCGACCGGAACGCCGCCGTCCACCTCGCCGCCCTGAACGCGGCGAAGGCGGTCGACTCGGATATCGACGGGCTCGTCGGGTCCATCGATCGCCTGCGAGAGGAGAACGCACGACTGGAGACGGAGTTACAAGAGGCGACGGCCGCCCGGCTCGAATCGCGGCTCGGCGGTTTCGAACCGATCGACATCGACGGCGCACGTGTCGCGGTCGGAACCGTTGACGAAGCGGATCCGAACGACCTTCGGGAACCGGCCGAGGCGGTCGTCGGGAATGGCGGGGACGCGACGCCGGACGCGGTCGTGGCGGTCGGCCCGGGTCCGGCCCCGTTCGTCGTCGTCGCGGTGGACCGCGAGTCGGAGACCGAAACGGACGCTGGGGCGCTCGTCGACGACATCACCGACGAGTTCGGTGGCGGTGGCGGTGGAGGGCCCACGTTCGCGCAGGGGGGCGGGCTGGATGCGGATCCGAACGAGATCATCGGCTGGCTCCGGGAGCAAAAATGACCGGAAAGCTCGGTGTGGCGGCCCTGAACGACCTGATTTCGGCGACCGGCATCGAGGATCCGGCGGTGATACAGGGTGCCGCTTACGGCGAGGACGCGGCCGCGATCGATCTCGGCGATCGGATCCTCGTCGTCAGCACGGACCCGCTCTCGTTGGCGGCCGAGGCGGTCGGTCGCCTCGCGGTCCACGTCGCCTGTAACGACATCGCCGCGAGCGGGGCGGACCCACAGTGGCTCACGAACACGGTCTTTCTGCCCAACGACGATCGGGGGACTCGGGAGACGATCGCGACACAGGTCGACCGCGCGGCACGGGAGGCGTCGGTGACCATCGTCGGCGGCCACACGGAGGTGTTGCCGGCGCTGGAGCGGCCGCTGCTCTCGATGACGGCCTTCGGGACGACTGACCGGTTCCTCCGGACCGGCGGCGCCGCGGTGGGCGACCGCCTCATCCTGACGAAGGGGGCCGCCATCGAGGCGACCGCGATCCTCGCGACCGACTTCCGGGACTCGTGTCTCGATGCAGGCGTGTCGGCGGAGACGCTCGATTCGGCCGCGGGATTCCTCAATTCGGTGAGCGTCATCGAGGACGCCCGAGCCCTCAGGGACGTGGCGACCGCGATGCACGACCCGACGGAGGGTGGGCTCATCTCCGCGCTCGTCGAGATGGCCGCCGCGGGTGGGCACGTGCTCTCCGTCGATCGCGATCGGGTCCCGATCCGGTCGGAGACGGCGGCCTGCTGTGAGGCGATGGAGGTCGACCCGCTCGCGACGTTCGGCTCCGGGGCGTTGCTTGCGGCGGTTCCCGAGGGGCGCGTCGAGGAGGCCCTCGACGCGTTGGAGGCGGCCGGCATCGAGGGGGCGAGTATCGGGGAGGTGTGCACACCGGAAGGGGACGCCGAGTCCGGGACGCTGCTGCTCGACAACGAACGGATCCGCGAAGCGCCCCGTGACGCGTGTTATCCGCTCTGGGAGTGAGACGGGACCGAACGCCTGCCGCCACACCCCCCACCCGATCGCACATCTTTTTCCGTGTGAGATAGAATCGACGGGTATGACTGGAGCACGCGTTGGGTCGGCGCTCTCGGCCGAGGAGTCGGCGATCCGGGACCTCGTTCGGGAGTTCGCGGTCGAGGAGATCCGTCCGGGGGCTCGGGAAGCCGACGAAACGGAGACGTTTCCGGAAGACGTCTGGGATGGTCTCGCGGCGCTGGATCTGACCGGGCTGACCGTCCCGGAGGCGTACGGCGGCTTCGACGCCGAGGCGACGACATACGCAGTCGTCAACGAGGCGCTCGCATACGGATCGCTCGCGGTGGCGACGGCGCTTTCGGTGCACTGTCTCGCGACCTCCTGTATCGCGACCTTCGGCGAGGAGGACCAGCGGGAGCGGTGGCTCCCGGAGATGGTCGACGGCCGCCCAGTCGGTGCGTTCTGTCTCTCGGAGCCACACGCGGGGTCCAACCCCGCCGAGATGTCGACGACGGCGACCCGCGACGGCGACGAGTACGTACTCGACGGGACGAAACAGTGGATCACCAACGGCTCGCGTGCCGGGGTCGCCATCGTCTTCGCCCGGACCGACCCGGACGATCCCGGATCGATCACGCAGTTCCTCGTCCCGACGGACGTCGAGGGCTTCACCGTCGGTCGAAAAGAGGAGAAGCTCGGCTTGCGGGCCTCCGACACGACACAGATCACGCTTGAGAACTGTCGGATCCCGGCGGCAAACCGGCTCACCGAGGAGGGTGAAGGACTCTCGGCGGCGTTTCGGATCCTGACCGGCGGGCGGATCGGTATCGCCGCACAGGCGGTGGGCGTTGCGGACGCCGCCCTCGATGCGGCCCGCGAGTACGCACACGAGCGCGAGCAGTTCGGCCGGCCTATCGCCGAGATCCAGACGATACGCCACAAGGTGGCCGAGATGTCGACGGAGATCGAGGCCGCAAGGCTGCTCGTCAGGGAGGCGTGCCGCCTACGGGAGGCCGGCGAAGACGCGCGCGTCGCCGCCGCGCGAGCGAAGTACGCCGCGAGCGAGGCGGCCATGTCGGTCACGAACGAGGCCGTCCAGATCCACGGTGGCTACGGATACGTTACCGAGTTCAACGTCGAACGGCTCTACCGAGACGCGAAGATCACGGAGATATACGAGGGCACCACCGAGATCCAAAAGGAGATCATCGCTCGGGGCGTACTGGACGGACGATGACGGTGCGCTTCGACCCAACGGCGTACGACGCGGTCGTCTACGACCTCGATGGAACCCTCGTGCATCTCGTGGTCGACTGGAACGCGGTGGCCGAGGACGTCATCGACGTCTACGCCGAACACGCGATCAAGCGTCCGGGAAGCGATCTCTGGGAGTTGCTCGAAGCTGCCGACGGCTACGGGATCGGCGAGGCGGTCGAGGAGGTTATCGCCGGCCACGAGCGCGAGGGGGCGCGACGATCGACCCGGCTCCCGCTCGCGGATCGGCTCGACACGCCCGGCGACCCCGAGACAGGGAGTGAGGACCCTCCCGTGGCCGTCTGCTCGCTCAACTGCGAGGCCGCCTGCCGGATCGCCTTAGAGACACACGGGATCGACGGCGGGGTGGATGCGGTCGTCGGGCGGGACACGGTTTCGACGTGGAAGCCGGACCCGGAGCCGCTTTTGGCCGCCATCGACGCGCTCGGCGCCGAACCCGCACGTGCCGTCTTCATCGGCGACTCCGAGCGGGACGCGAATACCGCCGAGCGCGCCGGGGTACCGTTCAAGTACGTACACGAAGCGCATAATAAGTGAGCGGAATGGGTGCCGTAGAAAACCGTTTTAACCGGTGAGTGACGGAATACGTCGAAAATAAAAGCCGACGGAAGGCGCCGTGACGTTCCAGAGAGTTTCTCACTCCCTGCCAAACATCTGGCGCATCATCGGATGCATCTCCATGAGTTGCTCCTCGGCGATCTCCTCGTACAGCTTGTACGTGATCGAGACCGCGAGCAGCAGCCCGGTCCCCTCAACACCGCCGACGGTGCCGAGCATGTTCGCCATGACGGCGAGCACGCCGACGAGCGCGCCGCCGATCACGGTCACCTGCGGAATGTACCGCTCCATGACCTTCTCGACGACCTGCGGGTTCCGTCGGAAGCCGGGGATCTGCATCCCGGAGTTCTGGATCTGTCGCGCCGTCGCCTCCGGACCCATCCCGGTCGTCTCGACCCAGAAGATCGCGAAGATGGCACCACCGATGACCATGAACGTCAGGTCGATCGTGATGCGAACGGCGATCATCCATGGCTCGACGGTCGCCGGGATCTCCCCAAGGAACCACATCCACTGCGTCGGCTGCTGGATGGGATTGAGGAAGTAGAACAGGCCGGCTATCGGCTCGCCCTGGTCACCGTAGACCCCCAACCACGCGGGCATTCCCGCCCACTGCGAGTTGAGGATCTGGCCGATGAACTGGATGTTCGCCTGCAGCGCGCGCACAAGGATCATCGGCAGGACGGACGCGTAGATGAGTTTGACCGGGAACCGACCCCGGGCACCCTTCACGCGTGCGTGTGAGAGCGGGATCTCGACGCGCACCGACTCCGCGTAGACGACGATGGCGAAGATGAACACCGTCGTAAACAGCGCGAGTACCTGTCCGGGCTGGAACAGCAACTGTTCGAGCCCGGCCGGGGTGAGCGGCGATTCCAGCGGCACGTCACCCATGATGATGCCGAACCAACTGGCGAAGAAGCCAGTATCACCGAGCGCCGAGAAGCTGAAGAAGCCTCCGACGATCTGCTGGCTCACCGCCGCGATGATGAACAGCCCGACACCGGATCCGACGCCCCACTTGCTCACGATCTCGTCCATAAAGAGGATGAGCAAGCCGCCGATAAACACCTGTGTGAATATCAGGAGCTCAACGCCGAACTCACCGATCCCCAGCGCGGCCGCGACGGCCGGATCGGATGGAAGGAACTCGCCGGTGAACACCATCGGAGCCGCCGTCAGGGCGGTCACGATGATGACGAGCAGCTTCTGGAGGCCCTGATAGAGGACCTGATCACGCGGGTCGTTCGTGTCGAGCCCGAGCAAGTTGGCACCGCCGAGCAGCTGGAGCACGATGGACGCCGTGACGATCGGGCCGATACCCACCTGTAACAGCGATCCGTGCTCGCCCGCGAGCACCGAGCGGAACTGCCCGAAGAAGTCCGTCCCCTGACCGGCCGCCAACCCGAACGGGTTGATGTTGGTCAGGAAGAAGTAGACGATCAGGATCCCGGCCGTCCACGCGAGCTTCCGCTTGAACGGGACGTGGCCCGCCGGACGCTCCACGACGGGCATCCGCGTGAGCACCGGTTCGGCGACCTCCTTCCAGCTCATACTTACGCCTCGTCAGCCTCGTCGTCTGAAGTGTCTTCTGGTTCGTCGGCGGCTTCCGCACGCTCGGAGAGGACGGCCGCACCGCCCGCCTCCTCGATCAGCTCGACTGCGCTCGCGGTGAACGCGTCGGCCGTAACGTGCAGTTCGCGACGGACCTGCCCGGAGCCGAGCACCTTGACCACGTCGGCCTCGTGGCCGTCCTCGACGACATCGCGTGCGTCGATAACGTAGCCGTCCCCGTCCGTCTCGGCGAGGTCCTCCGCGACGTACAGCGCGGCGTCCTCGTCGAGCTTCTGAACGGTGACCTCGACGACGTCGGTAACCGAGTCCTCGGGTCGTTTGAACCCGTGTTTACCGAGCGGGCCGTAGTTGTGGAACTCGTGTTTCGAGCGACCGGCCGCACCGCGACCGCCACGGTGCCCGGCGCCGCGCCGGTTCTTGTGCGTTCCGCCGCCGTGCGTGCGCGAACCACGTTGTCTGCGTTTCTTGCTCGTCATCGCATGGCCTCCAGGAGCGCGTCGATCTCCTCGGTCGTGTGACGCCCGAGTTCGCCGCCTTCGACGACCGGGTGTTTGATCCCGCCATGACCGCCACGGGGCGCGTGCAGCCGCAGGGTCGGGGAGAGCCCCTGCTCGCGCAGGGTCGTCTCCTCGTCCACGAGCGCCGCCGCGAGCGCGTCGACGTCGTCGTAATCGGTGTGCTCGCTTACCCACTCGTCGTCGATGTCGGCGGAGCCCTCAAGGGGCTCGCCGCGACGGCTGATGAGCAGCGCGACCGTCTCGACGCTCGGCTCGCCGAACGCCACCAGGTCGTTCACCTTCGTGATCATCCCGCGGTAGGAGTCGGTCTCGGGAACCAACGTCGCGTGGTTGACCCGCCCGATGTTGAGCATATCGAGCGTGTCGGTCACCTCGTAGTTCACGTTGACCTCGCCGCGGAGCTGAACGATCGCCTGCATCACTCGCTCACCCCATCGTAGTGCACGCGTCGGGCGTGCTCTGGCGTGCGCGACTGTGCGGCGTTCTCCAGCGCATTGAACGTCGCCTTCGCGAGGTTCACCGTCGTCCGGGTGTTGCCGTCGGAGTTCGTCCACGCGTCCTCGACGCCGGCGAGCTCTAAGATGTTCCGGACGGTCTCTGCGGCGGCCAGCCCGAGCCCCTGCGGGGCGGGCTTGATCTCGACGGTGACGGAGCCGGCCTTACCGGTCGCCTTCCGCGTCAGCGAGTTCGTGCCGCCGGGCTGGTCCTCCCAGGATCCCGAGCCACGGTCGACCTTGATCACGTTCAGCTTCGCGACGTCGATCGCCTTCTGGATCGCGCCGCCGACCTGATCGTCGCGTGCCTGTGCGAAGCCGAGGTAGCCGTCGCGGTTGCCCACGGCGACCACACAGCGGAACTTCACACGTCGACCGGAGTCGGTCATCCGCTGAACCATGTTGATGTCCAGCACCTCGTCTTCGAGCCCCGGGAGGAGCTGGTCGACGATCTCCGCCTCCTTCAGCGGGAGCCCGGATTCGATCGCCTGATCCATCGACGTGATATCGCCGTCCTGTACCTTGCGGCCGAGCCGCGTTCGCGGTTCCCAGCCGTCGTTATGTCTACTCATGGTCCTCCTGTAGGGTGGAGAGCACCTCATCGAAGTGCTCCGGTAACGCGGTCGCGTCGAACTCCCCAGCGTAGAGCGGCTCGTCGAGCTGCTCGGCGTACGCAGCGATATGCTCGCCACGCGTGCGCGACCAGTCGGCCAGCACGTCGTCGTTGTGGGGGATCTCGAGTCCCGCGTCGATCGCTCCTTCCTGTACTGCAAACGTCTTGTTGCCGGGGGTCGCCGTGTTGAGTCCGATGTCGAGGACGGCCTCTTCGAGGCCGGCGTCGACGGCGCGGGCGCCCGCGAGGTAGCCCGTCAGGTACGCGCTGGGAAGGTTACCCGTTGGGGCTTCCCAGCCGTACGCCGCGAGGTCCTCGCTGGAGGCGGCCGCATGGGTCTCATCGCCGTTCGGTCCGGGAGTCACCAGCTGCGCCCTGACGTGAGCGTTGCTCACCCGGGCGACCAGGCGAGGCTTGCCCGATTTCAACAGGCGCAACCGCTGATGGTAATCCGTCCGGACCTCTCGGCGGCGCCGCATCGGCACCTTGTATCGTGGTCCTGTTGCCATTAGTTCGTCACCTCATAGCCGTACTGCGTCCGGATGTACGCCTCCAGACGCGCGACGTCCTCGAACTCGCCACCGCTTGCCTTGTTGTACAGCTCGCGGTATTCCGAGCGGTCGAGGACGTCCTCGTCGTCACGAAGCTCGCGGAGGCGGCGTCGCTGTGCGCGGATGCGCGCCTTCCAGTCGTCCTTCGTGTTCTGTCGAGCGCCGGCTTTCCCCTTGCGGGTCCCGGCACCCGAGCGGTGCCCGTACGAGCGCTTTTCGGCGCGCTCACGGGCACGACCGCGCGAGTTCGTCTTCGCGTCCTTCGCGCGGATCGTTCCTCGGTCGATCAGATCGCGGATGTCCTCACGCGTGATGGCGTCCGCGATCTCCTCCAGTGCGTCGGGGTCGAGCCAAACGCGGCCCTTGCCGACGTCGAGTTCGTCGGCCGCGAGCCGCTTTTGTGCCTTCAGATCACTCATTGTCCACCTCCACCTCGATGTAGGTCGGGTTGAGGACGCGGATCTCGCGTTCCTCGGCCTCGTCCTCGATCAGTTCGCGCTTTCGCGCGCCGACCTTCGAGGCGATACGAACCGCCTGGGTGTCGCCGTCGACGCCCTCGAGGTCGTCCACGTTGTGCACGCGGACCTCCTCGAAGCCGCTCGGGTGCAGGCCACGCGCCGGCTTCGGCGAGCGGAAGCCCGCCTCGACGACGTCGCCTTTGCCCTTCATCCGACGGCGCTGTTTCGAGAGCCCGCCGCGCGGCTTCCGCCACGAGGTCGGGACCCGCTTTTTCTTGTGGTAGTCCTGCCGGTTGAACTGCGGTTTCCCCTCGCGGTGCTTCTGTGCGAGCGCGCGAGCGGTCTCGTCCGAGAGCGTCGGGGTGCGGTCGGCGTGACCGCGGGGACGAAGCTCCGTCTCGACGTCCGACTCCTCGTCGTCCGCCTCGGCTTCCTCCTCCTCGTCGCTTTCGTCTTCGATCTCCGCTTCGGCCTCCTCGTCGACCTCGAGGCCGCCGACGTCGGCTTTAATACGCGCAGCGAGCGCGTTGCCGATGCCGTCGACGTCGGAGAGCTCCGACTGGGAAGCGGCCTTCACGTCCTCGATGGTCTCATAGCCGGCCGCCCGGAGGGCGTCCGCCTTCGACGGGCCGACACCGCTTATCTCTTCGAGTTCCTCGGACATACGTTAGGCACCCCCCGTGGGCTTCTCGACGATGTACACGCCGTCCTGGAAGACACGCGTGTCCTTGTCGGTCACTTTCGTCAGCTGTTCGATGTCGGCGGCGGTCTGCCCGACGGCCTCCTTGTCGGAGCCCGAGAGCGTGACCGTCTCGCCGTCGACCTGTACGTCGGTGTCGCCGCGGATCGGTGTCCGGCGCGCCGCCCGCTCGCCGAGGAAGTTCTCGATGACGACCTCATCGCCCTGCACGGAGACCTGCATCGGGAAGTGGGCGTAGTAGACCTCCATGGTGTACTCCCATCCCTCGGTGACGCCGTGGATCATATTGGCGATGTGACTCTCGAAGGTGCCGACGGTGGCGTTCGTCTTCGCGTCCTCGTTTTCGGTCGCGATGACGATGGCGTCGCCGTCGACGCTCACGTCGACGTCGGGGTACCAGAGGCGTCGCGTGACGCTCCCGTTCGGTCCCTCGACGGTGAGCTCGAGGTGGTCGACCTCGGCTGAGACGTCGTCCGGAATGTCGATTTCGATTCTGTTCATGGTTAGTAGACGTATGCGATCACCTGGCCACCGATGCCCGCCTCGCGGGCCTCGTAGTGGCTCATGATTCCGTGGCTCGTCGTGACGATGAGCGTCCCGTAGTCACGGGCGGGGAGGAACCGCTTTTCCCACTTTTCGAACTCATCCGCGCCCGCCGAGTAGCGGGGTTTGACGGCGCCACATTCGTTGATCGCGCCTTTCAATTCGACCTCGAACTTCCCGGCTTTCCCGTCGTCGACGAACTCGAAGCCGTCGACGTACCCGCGGTCATAAAAGACCTCGAGGACGGAGCCGATGATGTTTGAGGCGGGCTCTACCGTGAACGACAGGTGGCCAACGCTCTCGGCATTGTCCATGCCGGCGAGCGCGTTGGCGAACGGATCATTTCCTGCCATGATTAGCTGTACTTCTCGAATCCCATGTCTCGGGCAACCTCGCGGAAACACTGCCGGCAGAGGTTGATGTCGTACTTTCCGACGAGCCCCTGCTTGCGGCCACAGCGCCGGCACTCGCTCTCCTGGCCGGTCCGTTTCGCCGCGTGTTCACCCGTCTCTTCGTTTGCTTCGCTCATTCCGTAACCTCCACGTCGAAGTTCGCTTCGAGGAACGCGATGGCGTCCTCGGCAGTCATCCGGTGATTCGACGGGATCGACCGGGTTGCCTTGTCGCGTTTGGCGACACGATAGCCCGGACGGACGATGGTCGTCGTCACGTCGAGCCCATAGATGCCGACGTTCGGGTCGTACTCCTGGCTCGGGAAGTCGGTGTGATCTGCGACCCCGAAGCTCAGGTTCCCCGTATCGTCGAACTGGCTCTTCGAGACGTCCACGAGCGACAGCGCCGTTTCGAGGAACGCGTGGGCGTCCTTCCCGCGCAGCGTCACCTTGACGCCGATCGGGTCGCCCTTGCGGATGCCGAACTCGCCGACGGTCCGCTTCGCGGTCGTTCGAACCGACTGCTGGTTCGTGATCGCCTCGATGATCTCCTCTGCGTCCGCGAGCGGGTCACCGCCGCGGCCGACGCCCATGTGGACGACAACCTTCTCGAGGTACGCCTCGCGCATCTCGTGGGAGGCGGTCTCGGCTTCACTCATCCGAATCACCCGCCTCGTCGGCGTCGACCTCGTCGGTCGTTGCATCCGGTGCGTCGTCGTCCGTGAAGTTCTCGTCGATGACGACGAGGTACTCCTCGACCGTCTCGTAGCCGCCGTCGTCGTCGCTGACGGAGACCCCGTTCGAACCCGAACCGAGCGTGACGTCGATGGACTCGATCTCGCCGATACGGCCGGCGTGCTGGCCGGCGACGGCGGTCACGAGCGCGCCCTCCCCGTACTCGAAGTGGGCGACGATCTCCTTCGACTCGTTGTCGATGACGATCGAGTCCTTCGTGGCGTAGTCGGTGTCGACGTCGACACGGACGTTCGTCCCGTCGTGCAGCGTCAACTGCACCTCGCCGCCGGGAACGACCGTCTTGTTGACGACCTTGCCGAGTCGACCGTCCGCGGCCGACGCATCGATGGGCGTCAGCGCGAGCCGGCCACCCTCGTCGGGGAAAACCCGGAAGAACTCCTCGCGGGACGGGAACGCCAGGATGTCGAACATCCCGATCGGCCGTCGTTCGTCGGAGATCGGATCCCCGTTCACGAGGACCGCGTCGTTGTTCAGCGCATAGCGCGCCTCCTTTTTCGAGTCGACGTAGCCGAGCACGTCACGCAGCAAGACGACGAGGGGGACCCCGGCTTCGCCGTGGGGACCCGCACCTGCCTTCACTGTGAACGTGTTCGTCTTCCGTTCGACCGGCCAGGAGTTCGGTACTGCCAGTCGTTTCTGATGTCGCGTCATTCGTCGTCCTCCTGGAGCCGCGCCGCTCGACGCTCGTCCTCAAGGGTAACCTCGGTCACGCGGACGTTGCTCGCCGGGATCGGGCGGGGAACCTCCTCCCCGTCCGCCTTCTCGACGGTGACCTCCTCGACGGTGATCCGTCGCGAGGAGAGATCCACGTCGATGACCTCGCCTTCCGTTCCGGCGTGGTCGCCGCGGAGTACCTCAACGGTGTCGCCCGCGTTAACGCGGACGTTCCGTTGGCCGTACTCCTCGCGGAGCTCGTCGGTGAGCGTGGCCCGGATCCCCTTTTGCCGCTCGTGGAGCGGTGCGGTCTCCGACCGTTTTCGTTGTTTGCGTGGCTGTTTCGTCATGATTAGACGATCATCGTCGCGGTGGATGCGATGCTCCCGTAGCGCTCTGCGACCTCCCGAGCGACGGGGCCTTTGATCTCCGTGCCGCGCGGCTCATCCAAGTCGTCGATGATGACGGCCGCGTTGTCCTCGAAGCGGACACGCATCCCGTCGGGACGGCGGATCGGCTTGCGCTGGCGAACGACGACCGCCTCCAGCACCTGCCGCCGCATCTCCGGGGTTCCCTTCGTCACCGAGACGGTCACCTTGTCGCCGATCCCCGCTTTGGGGTGGCGGTTCTTCGTGCCGGAGTAGCCGGCGACGGAGATGACCTTCAGCTCACGTGCGCCGGTGTTGTCCGCACACGTGATGAGCGACCCCTTCGAGAGACCCTGCGTGATGTCGGCTTTGAGCGCCTCCATCAGTGATCACCCGAGAGGTTCTCGACGACGACGTGTGATTTCGTCTTCGAGAGCGGTCGCGTCTCCGCGATTCGTACTTCGTCACCGACTTCGAGCGGCTCGAGCACGCCCGGCACGTGGGCCGGAATGCGCGAGCGACGTTTCATGTACCGGTCGTATTTCGGCACGAAAACGTCGTATTCCCGCTCGACGATGACGGTCTTTTCCATATCCGTCGACACGACCGTCCCCTCTCGGAGCTGGCCGCGGACGGGAAGCTCCCCATAAAAGGGACACTTCTCGTAATCATAATCCTCCGGGTCGTCTGGTTCCGGAGGCGTGGGTACGTCGATTCCTATCGCCATTGTGTAACACCTCGTTCGGTGCGTTCGGCGGGCCGGTCCCGCAACCGCGTGCCATCCACCGTCACGTAGACTACGTCTTTGCACTCGCCTCGCCGGCTCGCCGCGTCGGCGTCGGTGACGCCGGCCGCGGACGGGCCGGACTGACGGGGGCGGACCCCCGCAGTATCCGGCCCGAGTTGGGACGCAGACCCCGACGACTGGCCGTCGTCGGCGGCTTCATCTGTGCGGACGGTCGCCTCCTCGGCGACCGTAAATTCGAACGTCGTGCCCGATTTGGGCACCCGTTTGTCCCCCGAGCCCGTGCGGATCACGAGCGTCCGCTGTGTCTCACTCGACGTCCGACCGGCGATCCCGACGTGGGCGTCGCTGTCGGCATCGACCACCCGAACCGGGAGGCCGATGAGTTCGTGTCGCGTGAGTGTTTCGGGGGAGATCATCTGTCTTATTCCTCGTCGAAGTCGCCTTCTTCCGCCTGGATCGTCTTGATCCGCGCGATGGTCTTTTTCAGCTCACCCATGCGACCCGGGCTCTCCGGCATACCGCCGGCGGCCTGCTGGGCCTTCATGTTGAGCAGCTCCGTTTCGAGCTCCTCGATCTCGACCTCCCGCTCCGCCGCGGTCATGTCGCGGATCTCTTCGGTGTAGAGGATCGCCATCAGTTCTCCTCCTCCGTTTCCTCGTCGGCGGCTTCCATCTCGGCGACGAGATCCGCCGCCTCCGCTTCGATCTCCTCGTCGAGGTCTTCGAACTCGGCATCATCGTCCGTCTCGCCGGTCTCGACCGGCTCCTCGGGCGCGGCGTCGGTCGCCTCCTCGCCCGTCGACTGGGCCTCCTCGACGACCTCCTCGACGATCTCCTCGTCGATGACGTCGGGGTCGACGGCCTCGTCGGCCTCGTCGGCCTCGTCGTCGCCCTCGACCTCGGGAACCTCCTCGGGCTCCTCCTCAAGCAGGGCCTCGACGCCCTCGTCGGCGCCGGCGACCGCCTGCTCAACCTCCGGAACCTCGGCGTCCTCGCGGACGTCGAAGTCGTCGGGCAGTTTCGCGCCCGGCGGGATGATCTTCACCGTCACGCCGATCGTCCCGAGTTTCATCACGGCGACGCCCTGACCGGAGTCGACGACGGTCAGCGCGGGTTCGCCGTTGTGTTTGATGTAGCCGCGGTTGAACTTCTCGACGCGTGAGCGGGCACCCGTGACCTTCCCGGAGAGGACGATCTCGGCACCCAGTGCGCCCGCGTCCATGATCCGGTCGATCGTCGTGTGTCCCGCCTTCCGGAAGTACCAGCCGCGCTCCAACGCGTTCGCGAGCCGGTCCGCAACGATCTGTGCGTTGAGGTCCGGTTCGTCGACCTCCTGGACGTCGATCTGCGGGTCGTCCATGTCGAACCGGGACTCCAGTTCGCTCGTGATCTTCCGGATGTTCTTTCCGCCCTTGCCGATGACCATCCCGGGCTTTTCAGCCTTCAAGACGATCTGGGTTCCCATCGGCGTCTTGGCGACGTCCATGCCGCCGTATCCGGCGCGACCGAGCTCCTTCGCGAAGAACTCGTCTATCTGTGCGCGCCGGAGGCCGCTCTCGATGAATTCGTGTTCGTCAGCCATTAGTTATCCGCCTCCGGGTCCTCGATGATCAGTTCGACGTCGGCGAGCGTGGTGTTCCACTTCGTCGCGCCGGCCGCGCGCGGGTTGCGACCCGGGCGCTCGCCGACTTTGTGTGGGGCGACGTGTTTGATCACCATCTCCTCGCCGTCGAAGCCCTGTTCGTTGGCGTTGTTTCGTACGTTCTCTAAGAGCTTCAGGAAGTCCTTGGCGGCCTTCTCGGGGTAGCGACCCGCGTCCCACCCGTCGATGTCGGAGCGGTGGCCCGCGCCCGCGTTGTGCTGGCGCATCGGGACCGAGCGCTCGCCGTCGATGACCGCGCGGAGGAATGCCTCCGCGTCGGCGACGGTCTCGCCTTTGATCTCCCGGGAGATCTCCTTGCTGTCCTTCACGCTGATGGGCCGGTCGCGGAGCATCCCCTTGGCGGTGGTCTCCGGGTCGGCCTCGACGCTGTAGTTGATTCCCATGGATTATTTGAGGGGCACGAACTTCGAGGACCGGGTCGCGCCGATGCCGGCCTGTCCGTGTTCGACGGTGCTTCGGGTCAGGTGGAACTCGCCGAGATAGTGACCGATCATCTCGGGTTCGACCTTCACGCGCTCGAAGCTGTGTCCGTTGTACACGGCAAAGGTGAGGCCGACGAACTCCGGAAGGATCGGCATGTCGCGCAGATGCGTCCGGATGGGGTTTTTCGCCGTCCCCTCCTCGTCGCGGCTCCGGGCCTTCTCAAGCAGCTTGCGCTGCTCGACGCCCAGCCCCCGCGTAATGGTTCGCCGCTGGCGTGCGGGCAACAGCTCCGCGACTTCCTCTACGTCCATCTCCTGCAACTCTTCGAGCGAGTGACCGCGGTAGGCGAACTCCTCGCCCTCGCGGCCGATACGGTATTCGGAACTCATTTGTTTCCACCTCGTCCGGTCCGCTTCGATGCGATGTCACCGACCTTTCGGCCCGGCGGCGCGTTCCGCGAGACCGACTTCGGCTTGCCGGGGTGTTGCCGACCGCCGCCACCGAACGGGTGGTCGACGGCGTTCATCGCGACACCACGGACGCGCGGGTACTTCGTCCCGCGGGCACGCATCTTGTGGTACTTTTTGCCGGCCTTGACGTACGGCTTCTCCGTCCGTCCACCGCCGGCGACCACGCCGATCGTGGCGCGGCATTTGGGGTCCAGTCGTTTGACCTCGCCGCTCGGCAGCTGGACGACCGCGACGTCGCGGTCGTGGGTCAACAGGGTCGCCGAGACGCCGGAGGCGCGGGCGAACTTGCCGCCGTCGCCACGGTTGCTCTCGACGTTACAGACCGGGACACCCTCGGGGATCTCCGCGAGCGGCAGCGTGTTGCCGGGTTTGATCTCCGCGCTGACGCCGACCTGGATCGTCTCGCCCACGCGCACGCCCTCGGGGGCGAGCACGAGGCGACGGTCGCCGTCCTCGAACTCGACGTCCGCGAGCGGGGCCGAGCGGGCCGGGTCGTGTTCGATCCCGACGATCTCGCCGGTGATCGTGTCGTGGTCTTCGAGCGTGCGGTGCGACAGCTCCGCCTTGTAGCGGTGGGAGGGGGCCCGGAACGTCGGGCCGCCGCGTCCACGCCGCTGTCCTTGAATTCGTCGTCCCATTATCAGAACACCCCGATTCTGGAGGCGATCTCGGTGGCGTCGTCGTCATCCGACAGCGTGACGACCGCCTTCTTTTTGCCCTTCGGGGTCACCTGCGTGTTCACGTCGTCGACGACGACGTCGTACCGGGTCTCTACCTCCTCGCGGATCTCCGGTTTCGTCGCGTCGATGTCGACGAGGAACAGCAGCTTGTTCTTGAAGTCCATCTCGTTCATCGCCTGCTCGGTGACGAGCGGGTGTTCGAGGATCGAACTCATCGGCCGGCCACCTCCTCAAGGGCGCTTTCGGTCCACAGCGTCAGTCGGCCCGGGTGTGCACCCGGTGCGAGGTCCTCCACGTTGACCTCCGAGGCCGTCGCGACGTCGACACCCGCGAGGTTGCGGGCGGCACGCGAGGGTTCCTCGCTCGTCACGACGAGCAGCGACTTCGGCTGGCGGTACTTCCGTCCACGGGTCTTCCCGCGGCCGGCACGGACGGAGCGACCGTCCTCGGCGCGCGTGATGTCGTCGGCGACACCGAGCGCCTCCAAGGTGGCGAGCGCCTCCTGCGTCTTGACGAGTTCCTCGAACTCATCGGAGACGACGAGCGGGAGGTCGAGGTCGTCATCGAAGACGTGTCCGCGCTCCGCGACGAGCGCCGGGTCCGCCGTGGCCGCGATGGCCGAGCGGGTCGCGAGCTGTCGCTCCTTGTCGTTCAGTTTCTTCGACTGGTCCTTCTCGGCCTTCGGCGGGTGCGCGCGGCGCCCCGACACGGCGTGGGGGACGCGGCGGGCGACGTTCTCCTGACGGGGAACGTGTGCGAGCCCGCGCCCGGAGCCGAACGACTCCGCGGGGGTTCGCATCCCCGCGAACGGGTCGGCACCGTAGGCCTGTTTTCGGTTTGCCTGTGCGGCGGCGACCGCGCGACCGATGAGGTCCGGTCGGAACGCGGTCTCGAAGACTGCCGGCAGCTCGACGCTGCCCGCCTCGCCGCCGTCCAGGTCGTGTACGTGTGCGTTCATGAGTTAGCCCTGGTTGGATGCGGTGGATACGTACCGAACCTCGGGGTCGAGGCGCGGCTGGTCGTTCGGCCGGATGGCCGGGCGGAAGCGAAGCAGGCGCTTGTTCGGCCCCGGCAGCGAACCCTTGATGAGCGCGTAGTCGCCGTCGACCTCGCCGTAGTTGACGAAGCCGCCGTCGACGCTCGCCTCGTCGTCGTCGCCGAAGGCGATGAGCCGTTTGTTGAGCTCGGTTCGCTGGTGGTAGCCGGTCTGGCCCTGCTGGGGAACGGTGGAACGGACGCGGGAGGGGTTCCACGGACCGAGGTTGCCGATCCGACGCCGCCATCCCTGACGGGCGTGTTTGCCCTTCCGCTTCTGGACGCCCCATCGCTTGACGGGACCTTGCGTTCCCTTCCCCTTCGTGACGCCGGAGACGTCGGTGTACTGTCCGGCACGGAAGACGTCGCCGAACTCGTGTGCGCCGCCCTCCTCGATGAGGTCGAGGGCGAACTCGGCGCGCTCCGCGAGGGAGCCGCCGCCGACGCGCGTCTCCATGACGTCGGGTTTCTTTTTCGGCACGTTCGCGAGCGACGAGGGGGCCGTGTGCGTGATGACCCGAAGGTCGTCGACGGCACCGGCATCGAGCAGCTCGTGCAGCTCGTCGGCGTCCTCCTCGAACGTGTCCTCGGTCGGCAGGTCGAGGGTGCGGTCGAGTTCGTCGTGGAACTCGGTCCCCCAGACCTCCGCGACCGGCTGTTGTCCGTATGGCGTCTCCTCGTAGGCGCGCAGGGCGACCGCGTACATCGGTGGCGTCTCCACCACCGTCACGGGGATGGACTCTTCCATCCCCTCACGCGGCGAGTTGGCCTCGTCGTTGACCATGACGACGTGGGTCATTCCGGCTTTGTAGCCGGCGAACCCCTGCAGTGCGGGTGCACCGTCGTCGTCTGGCCACGAACGGATCCGCGGCACCTCGCTCGTTGCGCGGGTGCGCGGGCCGTAGCCCAGCGAGCCTTTTCGTGGTCGGCTTGGTTGTGGCATGTGTTTACTCCGTGAGTGTGAGCGAGCCGAGGGTCGCGAACAGCGCTTCTTCCGTTCGGACTACCCCGCTGCCCTGTGCCGGGATCGTGTTCAGCCAGAGGTCGAACCCCGGATCGGGTTCGACCGGGCGACCGTCGGCGACGGCCGCGCGGAGCTCCTCGGGCGACAGCCCGAGCATTTCCGGCAGCCCTCGACCGGGCGCACCGAAGGCGACGGTGTATCCGCCAGCCTCCCGTGCGTCCGCGACGATCTCGCCGAGCCGCGAGACGGAGAGCGATTCCCCGTGTCGCGACGTTGCGATGGCGAGTCCGTCATCGAGTGCTGCCGACAGGTCCGCGCTAACGACCTGAAAGCCGTCCGCCGGCTTTCCGGTGATGCGGGCGCGGACCGGTTCTCTCGAAGAGACCCTGATGGTGACGCGCTCCCCCGGCTCGACCGACATATCGTCGGGGACGAGCAGGGAGATCGGGTGTTCCCGCAGCGGGGAATTGACCCGGACGCGGCCTTCAGGTCCGACCTCGGTCACGAGTCCCTGTGTTGTCGACTCGCCCCCGTCGGGGGGCGAGCCGGTCCGCCAAGACACGCGAAGCGGCGGGAGTATCCCCGCGTACCGGAGCGCGTCGCGTTCCTCCCAGAGGTCCTTTCGGAGCTCCGGGGGCGTCGCAGCGTACCCCAGCACGGCGCGGACGAACTCTTCGCCGAGTCGCCGTTCGCCCTCCCTGTCGGGGAAGACGAGCAGTCGTTCCGCCCGGAAGACCGCCGCCGCGCGGGCGACGGTGCCGAGTTTGCGAGTCGCCTCGCGGACGTCCTCGGCCTCCCGGACGATGGAGGACGGAACACAGATCGTGAGTCCATCCTCGGTGCGCATCGTGGCGAGACTGTACCCCGACTTCCGTACGAGCACCTAAAAGGATGGCGGTACTGATTTTGCCCTGTGGGGCGTTCACACGGGGTCTGAAGCCGGTTTCCGGCTGGTGTGCGTGACAATCCGAGGCACGCGAGACGAGACTGATAGGTGATCGGAATCGGTTAAAAACTCACGGGACGGTTTATAAATAACGTCGCCGACGCCACCTCACTCGTACGTCAGTTTCGTCAGCCCGTACCGGTCGGTGCTTCCGCCGCGCTCGACGATGAGGCCGTAGCCGTCGTCGTCCTCGGTGAGCGTGCAGGTGAACTCGCCGAGGTTTCCGGGGTTGAGCGAGGCGGGAGAGGTGTCGAGCGTGAAGATGAACCGGCCGCCCGAGCCGCGAACCCGCTCCGGCTTCTTTGCGTGCGCCTTGATCAGCTCGCCGTTGCGTTTCACCTCCAGCGTCCCGGTCAGCTCCCACGTGTCGCCGTTGTACCTGAGGCGTTCGCCTTCGAGTTCGGAAACCTCGGTTTCGACCATAGCTGGTCCTACTCCCGCGGGGTACAAAAACGGTGAGGCGACCCCCATTCTGGACGGCGTTCGCAACCCTTATGTTCCAGAGTGGGTGTAGAGTGAGATGCGAAACACGCACCGGTAGTGTAGTGGTATCACGCAACCTTGCCATGGTTGCAACCCGAGTTCAAATCTCGGCCGGTGCATTCTTCGAACATGGTGAGAAGAATCGCCGAGAGATTTGAACCCTCCCGGACGCGCGCAGCGACGCGAGCACTTGCGGGTTCAGTTCAGGATCTCGGTCGGTGTATTTTCGAACGCAGGGAGGGAGGTCGCCGGGCGGCTGGATATAAACCGCGTACGCGTCGGACCGATCTCACTCCTCACGTCGCTTTTTCATTCCCTGCCGGGTGAACTGCGGTTTCGCGTGCAGGACGCGTTTCTTCCGGAAGGACCGGTAGAGCGCGATCGCGAGCGGGAGCGCGAGCGCCAGAACGACGAGCGCGAGACGTGGCTCCTCGGCGAACGAGTAGAGGATCGTCGCGGAGAGGACGCCGACGGCGAGCAGCAGCGAGTAAGCGATCCGCATCGCGAGTTTGTCGAGCACGTTCGTGTCGTCCTCGATGGTGACGTTCACCTGCAGGTCGCCGCGGTTGGCCCGGTCGAGGAACGCGTCGGCCTTCGGCGGGACGGTAAAGAGCGCCTCGGTGGTCCGTTGTACCTGTCTCCCCGCGTCCTTGGCGAGCCCACGGGCGGTCTGCTCGTAGTAGCCCTTCTCGCCGAGGTAGTCGGTCGCCGTCGAGATGAAGTCGAATTCGGGATCGAGGGTGACACAGACCCCCTCGACGACGGTGGCGACCCGGAGCACGAGCGCGAGGTTCCGCGGGAGCCGCAGCGGGAACTCGTACATCGTCGATTCGACCTGCTCGATGATCTGGTTCACCCGGTACTGTTCGATGTCCTCGCCGCTGGCGTCCGCGATGGCGAGCTCCATCACCTCGCCCATCACGTCGCGGTCGGCCTCCGGCGAGAGCGTCCCCATGGCGATCAGCGTGTCGAGGATCGCGTCGATGTCCTGCCGCGCGACCGCGACGTAGAACTCGACGATCTTCTCCTGGATATACGGGTCGACGCGGCCGGACATCCCGAAATCATAGAAGATGACCGCGCCGTCGTCGTCGACCGCGAGGTTCCCCGGGTGCGGGTCGGCGTGGAAGACGCCGTCCTCGACGATCATCTGGAGGTAGACCCGCTGGAGCGTCATCGCGATCGCCGTCCGATCGAGGCCGGCGGCGTCGAGATCGTCGATCCGACTGATCTTCGTCCCCCCGATGTACTCCATCGTGAGCACGCGCGGACCAGAGGCCTCCTCGTAGGCGCGCGGGATACGGATCTCGTCGTTCCCCTCGAAGTTCGCGCGGATCTCCTCCAGCATCTCGCGCTCGCGGCCGTAATCCATCTCCTCGCGGATCGTTTTTGCGAACTCGTCGGAGAGGTTTTCGAGCGAGAACGCCCGGCCACCGCCGATGAACCGGCGGACGATAGGGAGCGACCACCGGATCGCCTTCAGGTCGGCTTCGACCAGCTCCTCGATGCCGGGCCGGCGGATCTTCACCGCGACGTCCTCGCCGCGATACCGGGCGGTATAGACCTGCCCGAGGCTCGCCCCGCTTATCGACTCCTCCGAGAAGTCGTCGAACGTCTCCTCGATCGGGCCCAACTCGTCCTCCAACACCCGCCGGGACTCGGCCCACGGCGCCGGGGGCACGTCGTCCTGGAGGTCCTCTAAGACCTCGATGTAGGCGGGCGGGAGGATGTCCGGCCGCGTCGAGAGCAGCTGGCCGAGCTTGATGAACGTCGGGCCGAGCGTGAGCAGGATGTTCAAGAGGATGTCGGCACGCTCACGCTGGGTCGCCGTGTCGACGTCGCGTGACCCCCCGAAGAGGAGAAATCGGCGTCGGTCACGCCAGTAGGCGATGATCAGCGGGGAGAACCGCCGGATGACGACGAAAAACCGCCAGTAGGAGCGAAGGTGGACCAGCGTGACCACCCGTTAGGCTGCGTCCGCGTCGTCGATCGGGATCGACGTCGAGTCGCCGTCGATCCACTTGGGGAGGGTCACTTCGAGGACGCCGCGATCCATCTCGGCCTCCGCGGCCGTCCCGTCGGCATCCGACGGAAGCGGTAACTCGGCGTCGAGAAACAGCGGCCGGTCCTCACGGACGTACCGGAAGCCGTCCGGCGTCGTCTTGGCACGGCGGGCCTCGATGGAGAGCCGGCCGTCCTCGGCGACGACGTCGGTCGTCTCGGCGGTCGCACCGGGGAGATCGACGACGAGCACGTACGCGTCGTCGGATTCGAGCAGGTCCGCAAACACCGCGTCCGGGAGGTCCCGAAGCGCATCGCGCAGCGCTGACATAGACGATGTACGGGTCCCGTGGCAAAAAAGGGTGGTGAACCGACATCGGGGGAAGCCGATCGGTGCACAGTACGATGGCGGGGGACACCCTCGATCGGCGGAACGGCAGTCCGGTAGCTTTACCGACCGCGGCACCCCTCGATCCGACATGAGTCTGGAGGTCACCGTCGCGACGCCGTTTAAGATGCGTGCGGCGGACCGACTCGGGGAGGGCGAGTTCGTCGTCGCGCTGTCGCTCGAACGCGAGTGGTTCTCACCCGATCAGGCGAAGCGGCTCGTCGACGTCGCCATCGGCCGGGGGCTCCTCGCCGAGGAGGGCGGCGCGCTCGTTCCACAGTTCGATCCGACGGCGGTCGAACTGCCCGAGGGGTTCTCACCCGATGAGTCGATCCTTCGCGAGCAGTCCACCTTCGAGGCCGCCCTCGACGCCATCGTCGACGCCGGCATCGACAAGCAGGCGGCCGTCGCCGCGATCAACGAGCGCCAGCGGACGCTCGGGATCACCATCGAGGCGGCCGCCGTCCTCCACGCGAAAGGCCACGACATCGACGTAGAACGGGTCGCCGGAAAGGCCCGCCGGGACCTGCTTAACGGGGGCGAATAGCGATGGAAAGTGAGGTGTGATGGTGGAGGACCGCCTCCGCGACGGCGTGCGGATCGCCCAACTGCTCGCGAGCGAGGTGACCGGCGACACGGCGTGGCTCGCCGACCTCGCGGTGACCGACGCCGACCCGGACGTGGAGCCGACCGTCGACGGAGCGCTCGCGTACACCCTCACGCATACAGCCGATTCCACGGACCCGCTCGCCCTCGCGGAGGTGTTCGTCCAACCGGACCGCATCCGCGTTGAGTTCATCGTCGCCCCCGAGGTCGCCGCGGAGGCGGCAGGCGAGGCGTCGCTTCGGGTCCGGCCGAAGGCCGTTAGACCTCCGCGGACGCTCGTGTTCGTGGAGGACGGCGCGCAGGCGAAGTGGCTCCTCCCGGTGTTGGAAGCCGTATTAGCGGCCATCGAAAGCGAGTGAGGAGCATCCGTCAGCGCCGGCAGCTCACTTCCGGTTCGGAAGCGTGCCGGGCTCGACGGACTCCTCGTCCTCCTCGCTGCTGATCTCCCGTTCGAAGCCGTAGAGGACGAGGCCGGTGTTCGCGGTGACGATGATGCCGGTCATCGGTACGGGCGCAAGGAGGTACATGGAGAACCCGATCGCGATCGGGATCGCGGCGATGAGCGCCCACAGGACGGGCCGCGACAGCTCCATCCGGGTCGCGTCCCAACGGATCGCCGCGAACACCGCGAGCGTCGAAACGACGCCGAGGAGAACGGTCCCCGGCGATTCGGCGATAACCATGCCACCCCTTGGTCGACCGACTGAAAAAGGGTTCCGTGCCGGGGCGGGCGATGTCGGATGTACCACGCGGACGGCGACGGCCCCGCTACCGGTCGAGCATCGTCGGGTTCACCGGGCCGGGACCCCGCCCGACGTCGTATCCGCGCCGGATCGCCTCGCTCATCCCCCCGACGGCAGCCTCGACGGCCGCCGGGAGCGGCTCGCCACGTGCGAGGCGTGCCGCGATCGCCGCCGAAAGGGTGCAGCCGGAGCCGTGGGTCGCGTCGGTGTCGATCCGCGGGTTTTCGAACCGGTGAACGGCGGGATCGTCGACCCCGCTCGCGTCGTCCGGCGCGAGGACGAGCGTGTCGTGGACGACCCGACCGCCGTCGATACCACCGACCGCGCCGCCGGCGTTGAGGTGCCCACCCTTTATCAAGGCCGCGTCGGCCCCGCGCCCGACGAGCGTCCGCCCCGCCGCCTCCGCGTCGGCGAGTGTTTCGATCGGCCCGTCGACGAGGACCGCGGCCTCGTCGGCGTTTGGGGTCACCAGCGTCGCCCGGCTGATCAGCGCATCGTAGGCCTTCTCGGCGTCCGGCGACAGGAGCCGATCGCCGGTCGCCGCGACCATCACGGGGTCGACCACGACCGGCGTCGACGTGTCGGCGAGGCGCTCGGTGACCGTCTCCACGATCTCGGCGGTCGCGAGCATTCCGGTCTTGATCGCCGCCACCGGGAAGTCGTCGACGACCGCGTCGTACTGGGCGACGACGTGTTCGGCCGGGATCGGGTGGACGTCGTGGACCCCGCACGTGTTCTGTGCGGTCGTCGCCGTGACCACCGACGTTCCAAAGACGCCGTGTGTCGTCATCGTCTTCAGGTCCGCCTGGATCCCCGCGCCGCCGCCGGCGTCGCTGCCCGCGATCGTCAACGCGACCGGCGGCGCGACCGGATCGTACTCGTGAGTCATAGACGAGTGGTATCACCGAATGGTAAAAGCGGTGGCGGGTGTCGGCGGCGGGCGTGTTCGTGGTCACCGCGGAACTCGACCGCGGTAGGTTCCCGAGGGCGACCCCGATCGTTCAGTCGCCACCGTCGCCGGCGACCGCCGCCCCGTCGGTCGGTTCGGCGGCCAACTCGTCGGGTCGGTCGTCGGGTTCGCGCGCGCCGTCCTCGTCCTCGATGAGCCGGTAGGACAGGTAGACACAGGCGAGCGCGAGGCCGATCCCGGCGATCACGTCGATGAGCCAGTGGATCCCGAGGTACATCGTGGAGATCATCACCGACACCGCGAGCCAGACGGAAAGCCACACCCAGATGGGGTACTCGCGTCGGGTGAGGATCCCGAACACCCCGGCGGTCACCGCGAGCGAGGTGTGTAGCGAGGGGAAGACGTTCGTGTTCTCGTTCACCTCGCTCGTGAGCGCCTGAAAGTCAGGGTTGAACGAGTACAAAAGCGAGGTGGCGACGTCCAGGTTTCGCGGTCCGTGTGCGAAAACGAGCGTGTAGATCACCAGCCCGATGGCGTAGTTGAGCGCGTAGGCGACGATGAGCCGTTTGAACATCGTCGTCTTCGGAAGCGCGGCGTACGCGATGAACGGGAAGACGAGCAGGAAGACGTATCCGTAGATATAGATCCACGAGAAGTAGATCGTCGCCTCCGTCGTCACGAAGTTCGCCTGGATCCATCCGACGAAGTTGCCCTCAAGTGCGAAGATGGCCCCGGTCAACTCGAAGCCCACGAGCTCCGAAAGCGTCTGAAGCGCGCCGCGGCCGACCGCGCTGGCGACGAGCACGACCAACAGCCCCGCGATCGGAACCTTCGCATCGCGAAGGATGGGGACGACCTCGTGGGCGACTTCGTACAGCCGCCGGGGCCCGATGAGCGCGATACCGGCGATGAAACACATCACTCCGACCCAGAAGATGAGCCGGAGGATGACCGACAGGAGGACGCTCATTGGTCCCGGGAGAGCAGTTCGCCCTCCGCGTTGTATCGGTAGCCTGCCTCACGAAACGCCTCGCGTACCGCGTCCACATCGAGTTCCCCGTCACGTCCCCGGAAGGGGTGAACCGCGTCGGTTCCCCGGTCGTCGTCCCATCGAAGGTCCTCGGGGACGAGCCCCGGCGACGCCGCGAGCATCGAGGTCGCGGGCGCGGCATATCCCTGAAACGCGTCGTCGACGATCGCCGCCTTGTCGATCATCGACGCGAGGACCGCCCTGAACCGCGGGTTCGAAAGCGGGGCACGCCGGACGTTGTAGCCGACGTGATAGAACGCTGCCGACCGGACGTTCACGAGCCTCGCGTCCGCCTCGCGACCGATCCGTGGGACGGCCTCGGGGCCGATGTTCGAAAGCGTCGCGTCGGCCAATCCGTCGCCGACCTGCTGGACGGCCGCGATATCGGAGGGTACCACCTCGACGACGAGCCGCTCGAAACTCGGCTTCCCACGGAACGCGTTCGGGATCCGACGGGTCCCGCCCGTGTCGTCCTGCCCGGTCCCGTTTTCCTCCCCCGGACGCTCGTCGGTCGTGTCGTCCTCGGAGTCGCCCTCCGCGGCCGGGTCAAGCGGGTCGAGGTCGAGCAGGAAGTGATCTGAGTTCCGCTCGAAGACGGCCTCGGTTTCGGCGGTCGCGTCCACGAGCGTGATCGGCCCGCTCCCAACCGGCTCGTCGTTCGGCGAGACGAGCGCTTCGGTGGTCTCCTCGTCGAGGGCGATCCCAGCGATGTTGACGAGCTCCGTCCGGTCGCGCCAGATGTGTTCCGGGAGGACGGGGACCTCAAGGGCGCGTTCGGCGACGGCCGTATTGACGGACCCCACCTCGAACTCCACGGTCGAGCGATCGATGGCCGTGACCGTCTCCGGGATGGTCGTCCGCCCCCGGAAGATCGGCGTCGGGACCGGCGTTTCGGCTTCCCCGGACGAGGTGTCCCGAAGGAACTCGTAGGTGAACGCGACGTCGTCCGCCGTCAGCGGCTCGCCGTCATGCCAGTCCGCATCCCGGAGGTCCACCCGGATGGTCTCCGCGTCCGCCCACTCCCAGCCGGCGGCGAGCCACGGGAGCGGGCCGTCATCGTGACGCCGGACAAGCGGGTCATAAAGCATCGACATGAACGTTCCGTGGCGGCGGTACTCCGCCGCGATCGGGTTCCAGTTCTCCGTGATGCGGTCGTCCGTCGTGGTAAGCCTGAGCGTCGCCGGCTCGTCCGCGTCCTCGTCGCCGTCGTCCTCCCCGTCACGCTCCTCGGGCGGGATGAACGAGAGGCGAAGCAGCCCCTGAGCCGAGGTTGGATGGCCGAACTCCCACCCGTCAAACCGCTCGTCGCGATAGGCGGTCACGGCGTCGGGGAACGCGACGACCGAGAGGGGTTGAAGCTCACAAAGCGCCTCCTGTAGCTCCGCGAGATGCTCCATGCGTCGCTCGGTGTCCGCGGAGCGCTGCTCGCCGAGGAGGTCGTCAACGGCGAGTTCGGTGAACCCGAACGGGTTCTGCCAGCCGGACTCCGCGGCGAACCGCGAGTGAACGAACGAGTAGAGCGAGTCGGCCTCGAACGGCACCGCCTGCGGGAATTGGCCGACGTAGATGTCGTAATCGTGGTTGAGCAGACTTCGCCGGAGGAGCTCGGCTTGATCCACCGTGTTGATCCGGGCGTCGATGCCGGCCTCGCTCATGTGTCCGCGGAGGTGCTGGGCGATCCGAACCGCGTTCGGATCGCTGTCGGCGGGGAGGGTGAGGACCTCGAGCGTGAGCTGGTCGGAGCGCTCCCGACCCACGATATTCCGCACGCGACCGACACAGCCGGCGCTCGCAACGGCGAGGCCCGTCCCCGCCAACACCGATCGCCGGCTCCTCGTTCGCGTCATTTCTTCATATACCTTCGTCACCCAACGTATAACAGTTCTGTGGTCGGAGACCCCCACGGGAAGCCGTCACGTACGGTTGAGGACGGTGACCCCGGAGGGTGTCCGCAGTATCGGCCACGCCGGCCCACTCAGATCACGTCCATGAGCGGCAGGACGAGCCCGATGAGCCACGCGAGCAGCCCGGCAACAAGCATGCCCCGGTCGTCGGCCGCACGTCCGACCGCGACGAGCCCGAGCGCCGCGAGCATCGCCACACGGTGAACGATGAGTTCGGGCGGGATCGCGACGCCGAGCCCGCCGAAATCGAGGACGAACGCCGTCCCGAGCCCGACGACGACCCCGAGGAAGGCCGCCGTCCGCTCACACTCCCGTGCGGCGGCGATAACGAGCGCCGGGAGGCCGGCGGCGATGGCGAGATACAGCGGCGCCGCGATCGCCTTCGGCGGAACGTTCGGATAGGCGACTTCGAGGCCGATGCCGGCCGCCCGGACGCCGAGGTAGACGGCCGCGACCGCGGCACCGAGGATCGCCGCATCCGCGTGTCGGCTCGCCTCCGAGCGAAGTCGACGGGCGGTTTCGACGCCAGCTTCGCGTGTGCGCCGACGGAGCAGCGTCCCGATGACGGGGATCAGGATCGCGAGTTCGATGATCGTCAACCAGCCGTCGCTCCACCCGCCGTCGAGCCCGCGATACTCGCGGGAGACCGTCGCCGCGCCCGACTCGATGAACTCGTCCTCCAGCCGAACCGCGGGGTCGTCGATGTCGGTCACCGTGTGTCGGAGCCGGAACCAGTCGTAGTACTCCTCGTGAACCTGAATCGCGGTGTACGCGCCGTCCGGCGACTCGTACGCCCGGATGTGGTCGCGTGAGCCGAGGTACTCGCCGTCGTGCAGTTCGAAGGTTTCGGCCACCCACCCGCTCCGTTCCGGCCCGTGGAAGTACGAGTAGCGGACCGAGCCGTGGGCGTCCTCCCAGTCCGTCTCGGTCACCGCCTCCAACACGAGGTCGGGCTCGGCGTCCTCCTCATGCTCCGCGGTCTCCTCCCAATCGGTCTCCGGCTGTGCGGTGAGTGCCTCCAAAACCGCGTCGCCGTCGTCGTGGAACACGACGTTTATCGCGAGCGTCCGTCCGTCGACCGACTCGCTCCGGCTCGTGTACGGCCAGAGTTCGTAGTCACCCTCGACCTCAATGAGCGAGTCGGCCGGGACGGCACCCTCAGCGGGGTCGTCAGCCGTCCCGCCGAGCAGTCCCGACAGCGAGAGGCCGACGGCGACGACGACGAGCAGCACGACGAGCAGCGCCTTGTTTCGCATTCGTGTCGGCCCTCTTGCGGTCAGTAGATAAAAGGGTGTCACTCGGGAACGTCCTCACGACTCACCACGTCTCGACACAGCCTTCGCGGATATCCTCGGCACAGCCCTCACAGTCGGGGTGACCGGACTCGAAACAGTCCGGCCGCCCCTCGGCGTCAACGGGGCGGGCGCGTCGTTCGGCGTGTCGTCGACAGACGATCCGGGCCCCACCCTCGTCGTCGCTCGGGAGGTCATAGAGCACGGTGCCCGCGTTCGAGCCGTCGGGGTCAAGTTTCCCCTCACGGTAGGCCCGCTTCGCCTCCTCGAACTCCCTGCCGGCCTTGCGGAGCTGTTGGCGGAGCACGCGTTCGAGCCGGTCGTCCATACCCGCCCTTCGGACGCCCGAACTATAGGTCCGTTGGGCGGATATCCTTCGGGGGGTGATCGAGGTTCGAGGCCTGATCGAGGTTCGAGGGGCGCGGACGGACGTGGTTCCACCCGAAATAGAGCCCGCGCTCAGCCGACGTGCGTCTGACGCTCGGCGGACGCAGACGGGATCGCCCCGCGAAGCCATAGATACGATCGCCCCGCGAAGGATGGGGAATCGAGTCCCGGGCGGATCCGGGCGTCAGCCCGACGACTCCGACCCGTCCCGGTCGTCGCTGGCCGTCCAGCGACCCGCCCCGGGGAGCAGGCCGACGAGGCGCGTGACGTAGCCGAACTTAAAGAGGCCGAGCTGTGAGAGGACGCCCAACACGAAGACCGCGAGGAACGCCGGCGAGGTGGGATCGAAGAGGATCGGGTCGATTGAGACCCCCTCAACGGCCGCCTCGAACGACGACGCGGTGAGTGAACGCGAGGCGAGCGCCCCGCCGAGGAACGCGGTGGAGACGACGAGGGTCGTTCGGCTGAGCACGAACCCGAACAGCGCGCCGACGCCGAACCCCGCGAGGGTCGCGCCCACGAGGAGCAGCGTCCCCTCCACCCCGGCGGCGTCGGCTGCATAGATCGGGCCGACCGCGAACCGGCCGATGAAGCCGCCAACGACGCCACCGATGGCGACGACCGCGAACGAGAGGCCCGCATACGCGAGGAATCCACCGATCGCCGCGCCGACGACGGCGGCCCCGCCGGTGAGCACGAGCGCGTCGACCGCCACGAGTCCGACGAGGTTCGGCGAGAGGAGGTAGCCCGCCCCCGCGCCGATGAGGACGCCGGTCAGGGTGACCGCGTAGACGGAGACCGCCGCGCCGACGAACGCGAGCAGCAGGCCCACGAGGACGAGCCCGGCGTCGAGTGGCGTGACCATGGGCCCTCTGTGCCCGCATCCATCTTAAATGGTCGTGACCCGTCGCTCCGCTCAGGGGCCCTTGCGTTCGCGCGGTCGTTGCCCACCGTAGTCGGCCGGGTCGATCGTCTCGGCGGCGTCCGCATCCGGGTCGTGAAGGGCAACCGGATGGCCCGTATGTCTCGCGTGCGTCCGGGCGAACCGGGTGGCCGGTCGATCGGCGAGGAAGCGTTCCTCGGCCGGACAGATCCGGCACGTCGCGATCCACGGGGTCACGTCGTCGGGGAAGTGTCCGGTATGTCGTTGGTGATCCAGCGCGAACTGCTCGACCGCACGGTTACCGGCGACGAGGTCGTCCAACTCGTAGTCGAGCGCCCACTCGCGGTCACAGATCGAACACCGCACCGTAGGGACATCATCGACCGCGTCCGGGTCCGTCACGTCGCCGACGGCGGGAACCGGATCGCGGGCGGTCGGGAGGTCCGGACGGTCCGAGCGGTCCGGCTCGTCGGACGGGTGGTCTGACACGGTGGATCCTCCGTCGGGCCACCACCTCAACGTTCCGGCGGGTTCGGCCGGGCGACCCGGTCACCGACCGCGACGTTTGTCCTGCCGGTCGAGGTATCGCGTGTAGCCGCCGACGACGAGCCCGAAGCCGAGCATGAGGAGGGTAAAGCCGACGAGCCGGGTCGTCCCGAGCGTCATCACCGTGAGGATGAGCCCGAAGAGGAACGCGAAGACGCCGCCGCCGACCAGTCCCGCATCGAGCAACGGCGAGGGCTGAACGGCCGTACAGTGCGGACAGATGCGGGCGTCGCTCGGGATGGGCTCCAAACAGGCGGTGCAGCGAACGCGATCGCGGGACACGCCGATCGGTTCGGGCCTCGTCGGTTTATATGGGTCGTCCGGAGCCCGAGGCGTCGGAGGCGTCCGAGTCGCGACCGTCGAGGACTCACTCGATCGCGGGCGCGGTCGCCGGCCGGTCGACGCCCGTGAACTCGAACCGGGCCCCGCCCGCCGCGGAGTCGGTCACGTCCACCTCCCACCCGTGTGCGGTGGCGATCTCGCGGACGATGGCGAGGCCGAACCCCGTCCCGTCGGCGGCACCGCTGAAGCCCGGATCGAAGACCGCCTCCCGGCGAGCCGGATCGATCCCGGGGCCGTCGTCCTCGACGTAAAAGCCGCTCTCCAGGTCGCCGATCCGGATCGTGACCCCGTCGGGGCCGTGTTCGACGGCGTTTCGCAACAGGTTCTCGATCAGGTTCCGGAGGCGGTCGGGATCGGCCATCACGTCGCGCTCGGCGTCGACCTCGATGGTCGGACGTGGCTCTGCAGCACCCGTCGGGTCGTCAGTGGCCGTGACAGCCTCACCCGGGCTGACGGCTCGCCAGCTCTTCTCGGCGTTCGCGGCGAGGTCGACCGGTTCGGGGTCCCCCACGGTCTGTCCCTCCCGGGCGAGCGTCAGCGTGTGATCGATGAGCGTTTCCATCCGATCGAGCGCGTCGATCGCCGGATCGAGGTGGGGGTCACCGTTCGGGTCACGGGCGAGTTCGACCCGGCCGCGGGCGACGTTGAGCGGGTTTCGAAGGTCGTGTGAGACGATGCTCGCGAAGGCGTCGAGCCGCTCGTTCTGTCGTTCGAGCGCCCGCTCGCGTTCCACGAAGTCGGTGATGTCCTCCTGAAAGCCGACCCAGTTTGTGACCTCCCCATCGTCGCCGTGGATCGGGGCCATGCTGACGCGGTTCCAGAACTCGGTGCCGTCCTTCCGATAGTTCAGGAGCTCGACGGTCACCGACTCGCCGTCTTCGACCGCCTCACGCATTCGCCCGACGGGTTCGGGGTCGGTGTCGGGACCCTGGAGGAAGCGACAGTTGACGCCGACAGCCTCCTCGCGGTCGTAGCCGGTCATCTCGACGAACCGGTCGTTGACGTAGGTCATCGGGTTGTCCGGACAGGTCGGGTCCGTGATCGTGATCCCGACCGGGGCCTCGTCCACCGCGCGACGTTTCGTCTCCAGCTCCTCGCGGCGGCGCTGCTCGTCGGAGGTGTCACGGAGGATCCCGACGCTCCCCTCGAACTCCTCGCCCTCGTAGGGCAGGACGGCCATGTGATCCCGGCAGGGGATCGGCTCGCCCTCCTTCGGGATGATGTCGACGGGGAAGCGCTGGACGTCCGGTCCCGAGCTGGAGAGAATGCTTCCGAGTCGGTTCTCCGCCTCGGCGACCGCCTCGTCGTCCTTTATCAACCCCGGTTTGCTCCCGACGATCTCCTCGACGCTGTAGCCGGTGAGCTCGGCGAACGCCTCGTTGACGAACTGGAACGTGCCGGTCTCATCGACGACGTAGATCGGGTAACCGAGCGCCTCCATGACCGTCGAGTAGCGGTCCGCGATGGCCTTCGTTCGGTACTCCTCGACCGCGTCGCCGACGCGGTGGGCGAGCCGCTGTTGTTGTTCGGGTCCGCCCTTCTGGAAGTAGCCGGTGACGCCCGCGTTGAGCGCCTGGCTGGCGATCTCCTCTGAGCCCTTTCCGGTGAAGAGGATGAACGGGATGTGCGTGTGCTGCTCACGCAGCGCGGTGAAGAACTCCAACCCGTTCATCCCTGGCATGTCGTAGTCGCTGACGATACAGTCGAACGGAACGTCGTGATCGGTCCCAGTGGCGAGCCGTTCGAGCGCCTCCGTGGGATCGGTGACGCTCGTCACCTCGACCGCATCGAGCTCACGCGCGAGATACGCCGCCGTCAGGTCCGCCATTGCGGGGTCGTCATCGACGTGAAGGACGTCGATCCGTTCGGTCATAGGAGGAGTACGTGCCCGAACGATATACGGACTTCGCCGCAAATCTCACGGCTGAGTTTCGGCGGGGGAAGGAGGTGAATCTCGGACATCGGGACGGGACGTCCCGTCCGGGATCGAAATCCCTGACGTGGGTGTCGTTTAAGTCCGCGGGAGGCCGACTGACGGACGATGGACGGCGGGACGCTCCCGGGCGTCGGCGTTGAGGAGGACGCGGCCGACCGCGTCATCTGTCACGTCGATATGGACTGTTTTTACGCCTCCTGTGAGCGGCTTCGCCGGCCCGAGCTCCGCGGCGAGCCCGTCGTCGTCGGGATGGGATACGAGCCCGGCGACACCATCGGGGCGGTCGCGACCGCGAGCTATGAGGCCCGGGCGTTCGGCGTCGGGAGCGCCATGCCCATCTCCGAGGCGCTCGATCGAATGCCTCGCCGGGTCGACGTGGAATCGGGCGACCGGAACGCCCCAGACCCAGTCGAAACCGGCCACTACGTGCCGGTCGACCTCGACTTTTATAAGGAGGTCGCCGCCGACGTGAAGGCCGTCCTCCACGACTGTGCGGACGTCGTCCGCGAGGTCAGCGTCGACGAGGCCTACCTCGACGTGACGGATCGGACCGCGTGGGCGGTCGTCGGCGACCCGGACGACCCGGCGACGAGCGCGGCCGCCGGTCCGACGGATGCCCGAACGCTCGCGGAAGGCTATGCACGGCATATCAAGGAGCGGATCGCCCGCGAGGTCGGCGTTCCCGCGAGCGTCGGCGTCGCGCCGAACATGTCGACGGCGAAGGTCGCGAGCGACGCGGACAAGCCGGACGGGCTCGTCGTCGTGCCCCCAGGCGCGGTGCGCGAGTTCCTCGCGCCCCTCCCGACCGCGGAGCTGCACGGCGTCGGCCCGGTCACCGAGGAGCGGCTCGCGGAGCGGGGCATCGAGACCGCGGGCGACCTCGCACGGGCGGACCCCGAGGCCCTCTCCGACGCCTTCGGCGAGCGCGGACGGGAACTGTGGGCTCGCGCCCGCGGCGAGGACGACCGCGAGGTCACCCCCACCGGACTGCCGAAGAGCCTCTCGCGGGAATCGTCGCTCTCGGCGACGGACGACGGGGAAAAGAAACGGGAGACGGTCCGGGCGCTCGCCGCGGACGTCGCCCGCCGGGCCCGCGAGCGGGGCTGTCGCTACCGCACCATCGGGATCAAGGTCATCGAACCGCCGTATGCGGTCAACACGCGCGCGAAAAGTCTCCCCGGGCCGGTCGACGACCCCGCGGTCGTCGAGGACGTCGCGCTCGACCTCCTCACGGAGTTCGCGGACGCCCGGGTTCGCAAGCTCGGGGTGCGGGTCTCGAAGCTCGATTTCGGCGGCGGCGACCAGGCGACCCTCGGCGGGTTCGAGGCGGAGGGGGGCGCGGGTGACGCGCGGACTGACCCCGGATCGCGGACGGCGACCCGGGAACCGCCCGGCTCGACGCTCGCCGACTGGGCGGAGGGTGCGGCGATGGATTCGACGGATGGGGAGGCGACGGACGGGTCGGAGGACCCGGACGCGCGGGCGTTCGATCGGGAGGAGCCGGCGGAGGGACAGGCCTCGCTCGGGGAGTGGGCGGAGGACGCGTGACGTTCCGCGCCGTCGTCGAACCGCCCGATATCGAGGCGAAGCTCTTTGTCGCCCGGCTCACCTGTATCACCTATGAGTGAAGCACAGACGATCCACGTCGCGGACGTGAGCGACGGGATCGGGGGCGACGCGACAGCCGAGGCGGGCAGCCCGGTCGAGCTCCCGGTCGTCGACGTCCTCACCGGCCGTTCGTTTATCACGGGCAAGAGCGGATCCGGGAAGTCGAACACGGCGAGCGTGATCATCGAGAACCTGCTCGACGACGGCTTCCCCGTGATGATCGTCGACACCGACGGCGAGTACTACGGCTTAAAAGAGGAGTACGAGATCCTGCACGCGGGCGCAGACGACGAGTGCGACATCGTCGTCTCGCCCGAACACGCCGAGAAGATCGCGTCGCTGGCGCTCGAACAGAACGTCCCGATCATCCTCGACGTCTCCGGCTACTTGGAGGAGTCGACCGCGAACGAGCTCCTTTTAAAAGTCGTCAGACAGCTCTTCGCGAAGGAGAAGAAGCTGAAGAAACCCTTCCTGCTCGTCGTCGAGGAGTGTCACGAGTACATCCCGGAGGGCGGCGGGATGGACGAGACCGGCCGAATGTTAATCAAGGTCGGCAAGCGCGGACGGAAACACGGCCTCGGGATCGTCGGGATCAGCCAGCGCCCCGCCGACGTGAAAAAGGACTTCATCACCCAGTGTGACTGGCTCTGCTGGCATCGGCTCACCTGGGACAACGACACGAAGGTCGTCGGCCGGATCCTCGGCTCGAAGTACGCCGACGCCGTCGAGGAGCTCGATAACGGCGAGGCCTTTTTAATGACCGACTGGGACGAGTCGATCCGCCGGATCCAGTTCCACCGCAAACAGACGTTCGATGCGGGCGCGACCCCCGGGCTCGACGACTTCGAACGGCCCGAGTTGAAGTCCGTCTCCGGCGACCTCGTCAGCGAACTTCAGACCATCTCCGATGAACGCGCCCGCCGGGAGTCCGAGCTCGCGGACCTCAGACAGGAGTTGGACAAAAAGCGGGCGCAGATCAACCAGCTCGAACGCGAACTGGAGGAGGCGCGCGACCTGAAGAACATGGCCGACAAGTTCGCCCAGGCGATGCTCGGGCGGGCGGAAGCGCCCTATCGCGGCGGGCAGGGCCAGAACCTCCGGGATCCGACCGCGGGCGGGTCCGGCGACGGACAGGCGGGCCTCGACGAGTATGGGGAGAGTGACGATGTCGCCGGCGGGAATACGCGGGCCGACGAGAGCGATAAAAAAGCCGAGCACGGTGCCGGCGTCCGGAGCGATACCGCCGCCGCGGAATCGACGCCTGAGGCGGCGGAGACCGAGCCGATCGACCCCGATCCGACCGCCGAGTCCGTGACACGGGAGGACGTTGCCGCGGGTGCGCTGGAGCTCGATGCGAAGGCGAACTTCGGGACGCGTGAGGCGGTCATCGAGGAGCTCCGCTCCCGGGTCGCGATCCTCGAACCCCTATCCATCGGGATGTTGCGCCACTACCGACGGGAGGGGGTGAGCGAGCCGATCGACGCACACATCGACGCCGGCGGCGACGCGGACCGCGAACACGCCTATGCGCGGCACCGACCGATCCGCACGCAGGGGCTCGTCCGGCACGTCGGACGGGGTCGGTACGCCTACGCCGTCCCCGACCTGATCCGCGAGGCGTACGCCGACCGGCTGCACGAGGACGCCGTCGCGGAGATGGTCCGGGAGGTCGAAGCCGCGTTCGTCCCGAGCGTCGAGGGCGAGAGCGACGACGAGGGTGAGCGAGATGGCGAAGGCGACGGGGATTACGAGGACGATGGGGATGGCGAGGACGGTGAGGCTGCCGACACGAACGAGGGCTCGGGGGGCGACCCGGAGCCCGAGTCCGATTCGGGGTCGGAAACCCGCCAGTCATCCCCTGGGCTCAGCGAGGACGCCAAACGGTTCGCGAAGCGGGCGACCGGCGGCGACGGGAGCGAGTTCGGGGCGTAACCCGAGAGATCCGGGACTCAAAACAGGACGAGGAGGACTACGGAGGTTACAACGAGCGCGACGTGAAACGCCGCGTGGGCAATCATCGCGGTTTCGAGCGAGCGACGCCAGAACAGCCAGCCGAAGACGAGTCCGGCGAGGGCGTTTAAAACGACGGTGCGGATGACGAGCGGGGTCGTGAGTTCGAAGGCCGCCGCGAGCGCGGGGAGGTGCCCGACGCCGAACATGACGGCGCTCACGACGATGGCGACCCAGAGGATCGGCTCCGAGGGCACATCGCTGGGCTCGCCGATCCGATTCCAGACCCACCAAAGGCCGTACGCGACAGGGGCCATGAACCCCCATCGCAGCAGCAACTCCTCCGTGATTCCACCGTAAAGCAGCCGCATCGGGATCGAAGCGAGGAGGTCGGCCAGCGCGTCAGCATCCCCCGGCGGCTCACCGACGGTGACCCCGGTAAACTGGGCAAATACGACGTCGAGGATCGCGATGAGGACGAACAATCCCGTACCGAGCGCCAGCGCGAGCGGCAGGGATCCACGGATCTCACCCCACTCGGGGGTTCCACCGGCGGCCCACGTGAACACGTGGGAGGTGAGGCCGATCCGCGGGGCCGTGGCCGCCCCGAGGGACACGAAGACCACAAGCAGAAGGAGCGAGTTGACCGACGCGAGAAGCACCAGCGTCGGGTACGAAAGCGCCGAGAGTTCCGGGATCTCACGCAACGCGGGAACCGAGTAGGTCGCGAGCGCGATCACGCCAAGCAAGCCGAGAGCGAACAACGCGGCCGCCCCGCGGGCGGACGTTTTCCAACCGTGCGGCGAAGCCATCGGCAGGGTCGACGACCGCAGTATATAAAAGCGTGTGTGCGGATGACGGTCCCGGTCCGGCGGCTACGACTCCTCCCCAGTCAGCGCGTCGACGACCGATTCGGCGACGCCCGTGAGGTGTGCCTGTCCGAACGTCGCGACGACGAGCGCCCCGAGCGTGTTGAACATCATGTCACGGACGGTGTCGTCGAGCCCGTGTTGTGCGAGCGGCATCTCGATCCCGGTCGCGTCGGCGACGAGGTCGAGCCCGAACTCGAACAGCTCCCAGATCACGCCGAAGGCCATCACGACGATCAGGATGTAGACGAACGCGAACCGCGAGGGGAGGTGAATGCCGTCGTGATGCACGTCGAGCGCGCGGGCGAACGTGTACCCGATCCCGGCGACGACCGACGCGGACATCGCGTGGGTGAGGTGGTCCCACCAGCCGATCGCCGCGTACAGCCCGGCCGATCCCATCGTGTGTAAAAAGACCGCGAGCGTGATCCAGAGGCCGAGCCACGGGTCGAGCGGCACGTTGTAGTTACGATCGAAGACGGCCGGCGCGAACGTGATCAACAGCGCGAGCAGCCCGTTCGTGATCGCCTTCGGCTCCCCGAAGACGACCCCAAACGTGATGATCCCGGCGAGCGCGAGCTGCATCCCGCGGGTGAGTCGTCGCTGGGTGCGAACCGACGGGCGCGGAAGCAGCGTCATCGCGAGATCACCCGCCGAAGCTGCCGACGGAGGCGTCGACCGCGGCGTTTGAAGTACGCATCGAAGAGGAGCCCGGCCGCGAGCCCGGCGAGCGTGACGTAGCCGAACTCGACCATCAACGCGGCGTTTGCGGCGTCCTGTGACTGTCCCGGCTCGATGAGGAAGGTCGTGCCGAAGAGCCGGTCGGCGTTCCAGCGGACGATCGACCACGCCGCGACCGACGCCAGGGTGGTGAGCGTCACGAAAAACACCGCGAACCAGTGGGTGAGCCGAAGCTCGGTCATCATGTGTAGCTCAACGGTGATGATGAGCGCCAGCGCCGCGATCGAGAGGTAGTAGCCGAACGTCCCGAGTTCGCCGCCGAAGAGCGCCCGGACGAGGATCGGCAGGAGCGCCAACACGAGCAGTTCCCACGGAAGCATCATGCGCCAATCGCGCCGGCCGATCGGCGGCGCGAGGACGACGACCCCGACGCAGGCGACGAACAGCGTCCAGAGCCAGTCGGCATCAAGCACGCTCTCGATGAAGACGGCGACGAGGACGAGGACGAGGAGCCACGAGATCAGCGCGTTGTACCGGCCGCTGCGAAACAGCCGCGCGAGGACATCCTCCCGCTCGTCAGCGCTCATCGCAACCCCATCATCCCGCTCGCCGGCACCCGTCGCAACCCCATCATCCCGCTCGTCGACATCGCCCGCCGCGTTCCTATCGCCCATCGTAGTCACCACAGGCCGTCGTGTGCAATAAACATGGCTCACCGCGCTCGAAGGACGGGGAGTCGCCGCAGACGGTTGCACCTCACCGCGGCGACCGCGAGCATCCCGGTCGTCAGGGTCGGTACCGCTCGGGCACGTATTGGGCCAGTCGATCGGGGACGTATGCGAAGACGGTGGGTGCGATAGCGGCGAGGCGACGGCGCAACACGACATAGGTCGTTCCGACGACGAGGCAGGCGGCGACGATGAGCCGGAAGGGTCCATCGAGGACGATCAAAAGCGGAACGCCGAGCGAGGCGAGCAGCAGGAGGTCCCCGGGCGAGCCGTCGTATTTGATCCACCGTTTCGGCCGTCGCCACCGGCCACGCACGTGATCGTAGACCGCCCGCTCGGAGGTCCCCTCCCACGGTCGGAGTTCGAGCCCGCCGCCGTAGCGGTCCATCCGGCAATGAACCGCCGCGCCCACGAGAAAGGCGGCGAGTCCGACCGCGAGCGGCGTCGTGACCACGGCCGCCGCGATCACGGCGGGGGCCGCGAGAAGGGGATAGATGACCGGATAGTGGAGCGTCCGGCGGTGGCCCGAATAGAGGTCGAGGTCGGGGAAGACGCTCCCCAGAAGCGCCCCCGTGAGCGCGGCCGTCGAGACATCGGGCGCGATCACGGTGAGCGGCGCTGCGAGCGCGAGACCGACGACGGCGTGTGTCGGGAGCATCATGGACGGATCGTTCTGATCGACCGGAGAGGCCGCCCGGTTTTATAGGGATCGAGGACGCTCGGCCGCCAATTCGATCGCTCACCGCCCGCCTGCGGCACCACCGGTGGTTACGGGTCGTCGTTCGCCCGTTCCTCGTCCTCGACCACGGCGGCGCGAGATCCGCCGTCGCCGGCGTCGGTCCGTTTCGCGTAGAGCGCGACGACGACCGCGGTGAGGAACCAGATCGGCGCGCCGACACGGATCGCAAAGCCCGCACGGGCACCCCACGTCTCGAGCGTCACGACCGTCGAGAGGAGCGCGACGATCGGCGCGCCGACGACGATGGTCACCACGAACGTCGTCTGCATCACCCACCCGTAGTCGATCCCCTCGACCTCGGTGCGCTCGACAGGTTGCACGGGTCGCCCTCGGCGGGCGAGCGACAAATCGGTGCCGGTCCGGCGTCGACGCCGGCCGTCCGATCACCCCCGAACCACCCACGCGCGCCGCCGATCCCGTCGACTTTAACCGAATGCGGCGGCGACCCTTCGCGCATGACCACGACGCGCGGGCTGCGGGACCGCGACGAGCCGTTCACCATGCTGACCGCCTACGATGCGCCCACCGCGGCGATCGTCGACGACGCCGGGGTCGACGTGATCCTCGTCGGCGACAGCATGGGGAACGCGACGCTCGGTTACGACTCGACGCTGCCGGTGACGATGGACGACGTGAAGAGCCGGACCGCGGCGGTCGCCCGCGCGGTCGAGGACGCGCTCGTCGTCGCCGACCTCCCGTTCCTCGCGTTCGGCGTCGACGAGGCCGAATCGATACACAACGCCGGCGAACTCTTGAAGGAGGCCGGCGCGGACGCGGTGAAGATCGAGAGCGGCCCGCACACCGTCGAGACGACCCGTCGGATGTCCGAACTCGGCATCCCCGTGATGGCACACCTCGGGTTGACGCCACAACACGTCAACCGGCTGGGCGGCTACACGCGGCAGGGGACCGATCGGGAGGCGGCCGAGGAGATCCGTGAACTCGCGCTCGCCCACGAGGACGCCGGCGCGTTCGCGCTCGTGTTGGAACACGTCCCGGCGAACCTCGCGGCGGCCGTTACCGACGACCTCGAAATCCCGACGATCGGGATCGGTGCCGGGAGCGACTGTGACGGGCAGGTGCTCGTGATCACCGATGTGATCGGCCTCGGGGAGTGGTCCCCGCCGTTTGCAGAGCGGTTCGGCGACGTCCGCGGGGAGATGCGCCAGGCGGTCGACGAGTATAAAAACGCCGTCGAGAGCGGGGCCTTCCCGGCGGAGGAACACCAACACGTCGAGGAGGACCTCGACGAGCTCTACTGAACCCTCGGAGACGGTAGCCGATCGGCCCGCCCGCGGACGGTTCGACCGTGGTCGATTCGAGCGGTATCGGTCCCTCCCCCGGCCTACCGCGAGAGATAGGTGATGTCCCGGCGCAGTTTGTAGCCGCGCGGGACGCCGACGGCGCCGAGACACTCGCCACAGAGCACCTTCTCGTACGCCTTGTTCGTGTGTTTTTCCAAAAGCGAGACGTTCTCCAGCGCGAACACCTCCCCACAGCGGTCACATTCCGCCTTGTCGCCATCGACGATCTTCATCTCGGTCACCCTGAGTTTCCCGGCACGATATATAATCCTCCGTCCGGAGTTATCACTCGGGATAGTTGGAATAAAAATCGGATGTTGGACCGCGGTTCGTGAGGTGAAGTGGACGCGTCGGGGGTTAGCCGAACAGCTCGCCGAGGCCCTCGCCACCGGCGTCGTCGTCCTCGTCGTCCTCCTCCTCTTCGGCGGCCTCTTCCTCCTCGTCGTCGTCATCGTCGTCGGCGTCGTCGGCCGCGGCGGCGCCGGCGGCGGCACCCGCGGCGGGCGCGGCGGCGGCGGTCTCGATGGCTTCCTCGATGTCGACGTCCTCCAGCGCGGCGACGAGCGCCTTCACGCGGGATTCCTCGACATCGACGCCGGCGGCCTCGAGTACGGCCGTGACGTTGTCTTCGTTGATCTCTTCGCCAGTCTCGTTCAGGATGAGCGCAGCGTAAACGTATTCCATTGGTGTATCCTCGTTGTATTATCCGAACATCGCGCCGAGGCCTTCCCCGCCATCGTCGTCATCATCATCGTCGTCATCGTCGTCGGCCTCCGCGGCTTCGTCTTCAGTTGCCTGTTCCTCCTCGTCCTCGGTCGACGCCTCCGGGGCCGCAGGGGCTTCGACGCCCCGCAGCTCCTCCGGAAGCGCCTCGTCGTCGTCGATCGCGGCCGCGAGCGCGCGAAGCTGGGCGTCGGCCCGACCGATCAGGTCGGGGACGACGTCCGGGCTCTCGATGGACGCGTACAGCGCGACGGATTTCGCCTCGCCGGATGCCTTCGCGAGAAGGGTGCCGGCGGTGCGGGCCGTCGGGTACGCGGCGTTGACCGAGAGGTTGCGCGCGGCGGCGGCGGCGGCCTGGACGTCCGCCGTGTACTCGTCGACGTCGATGGCGAGTTCGTCGGGCTCGAAGAGGATGCCCTCGGAGTGGACACCCTTCAGGTCGAGACCGACCTCCTTCGGCTCGATGCCGAGCTCGGAGAGCACGCCGGCGAGGTCGTCGTCGACGACGCCACCCTCCTCGAGCACGGTCGAGTCCTCGGTGACCTTGATCGACCCGTCCATGATCCGCGCGGCCGCGCCGACGGTCTGGAGTTCACCGACGAACGGCCCGGGGTCGACGCCGGTGTCACCCTCGGGGATGACGATGTCGTTCGGGGCGACCTCGCCCGCATTGATCGGCGCGGGGGTCTTCGAGGCTTCGAGCTGTTTGTACAGGCCGAACGGGTTGTCGTTCGTCCCGATGAGCGCGACCTGTCCGTCGACGTAGTCGACGAGCTCCTCCAAGCCGTCGTCCACCGCCTCCAACGCCCGGATCGTGAGCGTGTTGCGGCTCATCCGGACCTCCGCGGAGCCGTGCAGCTCGCGGCGCATGGCCTGCAGCTGGCGACTCGGGATGCCGGTGACGCCGACGATCCCGACGGACGTGTACGACTCGAGGAAGTCGACGAGCGCGTCGACCTCCTCGCGTTTCCACTGCGGGATCGTCTCCGTCTTGCGGACGGAGCTCATACGGGCACCTCCTGTGCGGGACCCATCGTGGTCTTCACGTAGATCCCGTCGATGTTGAGCGGGCCCTTCTCGAGGTCGGCCTCGAGTCGGCGGATGATAACGTCGATGTTGTCCGATATCTCCTCGGCGGACATATCGTCCGCGCCGACGCGCGTGTGGAACGTGCGGCGGTCACGGGAGCGGAGCTGCACCGTGTTTTTCATCCGGTTGACGGTCTCGACGACGTCGTCGTCCGGCTGGAGTGGGGTAGGCATCTTCCCGCGCGGACCGAGGACGGTACCGAGGTACCGACCGATGTCCTGCATAAGGTTGGCCTCGGCGACGAAGAAGTCAGTCTCTCCGGCGAGGTCCTTTGCGCGGTCATTGTCGTCTCCTAAGTCCTCGAGGTCGTCGCTGTCGAACACTTCGTCAGCAACGTCCCGGGCGCGGACGGCGGTTTCACCCTCCGCGAAGACGACGATTCGGGTATCCTGCCCCGTTCCAGCCGGCAGCACGACGGACTCGTCGACACGATTCGACGGATCGTTAAGGTCGAGGTCTCGCAGGTTGATCGCGAGGTCCACCGTCTCACGGAAATTCCGTTCGGGGGCCTCATCGAGCGCGAGCGCCACGGCCTCTTCTATTGTGTCTGCCATTTTTCACCTCCGTAGTACGCAGGTATGCTCCTACGGGTCAGTGAAACAGGCGAAGCCTGTCTCATCGGAGAGTGGCCCATGAGCGGTTTAAACCCGTCGAAGGGCGCTCGGGCGTGTGAGCCGCCGACAGGGCGACGCGGCCCGGCTGGAGAAATACGACGGTCGTCGAATCACGGATCGTCGCATAGGGGAACCCTTTTGCCGCCGCTTGCCGACCTGCAAACCAATGACCCAGGGTGGTCCGGCGTGACGATGGAGGATCGCATCGAGGACCTCCGGAAGCGGCGCGAGCGAGCCGCGAAGGGGGGCGGCGAGGACCGAATCGCGTCCCAACACGAGCGGGGGAAGATGACCGCGCGCGAGCGGATCGACTACTTCCTCGACGACGGGACCTTTCACGAGTTCGACCGGTTGCGGACGCACCGAAACCACCGGTTCGGAATGGAGGAGCGGCAGATCCCGGGCGACGGCGTGGTGACGGGCTACGGCGAGGTGGATGGACGAAAGACGTTCGTCTTCGCACACGACTTCACCGTCTTCGGCGGTTCGCTCGGGGAGGTGTTCGCCGAGAAGGTCTGTAAGGTGATGGACAAGGCGATGGACGTGGGCGCGCCGGTCGTCGGGCTCAACGACTCGGCGGGCGCGCGCATCCAGGAGGGGGTCGCCTCCCTCGGCGGCTTCGCGGAGATCTTCCGGCGTAACACCGAGGCCTCCGGCGTGATCCCACAGATCTCGGCGATCATGGGGCCGTGTGCCGGCGGCGCGGTCTACTCGCCGGCCATCACGGACTTCACGTTCATGGTGAAAGACACCTCCCACATGTTCATCACCGGTCCGGACGTCATCGAGACGGTCACGGGCGAGCAGGTGAGCTTCGAGGAGCTCGGCGGCGCGGTAACGCACTCGGCGACCTCCGGGGTCGCCCACTTCGCCGCCGACTCCGAGGAGGAGGCGCTCGATGACATCGCGCGGCTGCTCTCGTATCTGCCCGCGAACAACGTCGAGGACCCGCCGCGGGTCGAGCCGTGGGACGACCCCGAACGCGAGGCCGACGAACTGGAGGAGATCGTCCCGAACGCACCACGGAAGCCTTACGACATGCACGACGTCATCGGCGGCGTCGTCGACGAGGGGTCCTTCTTCGAGGTCCACGAGCGCTTCGCGAAGAACGTGATCGTCGGCTTCGCCCGCCTTGACGGTCACGCGATCGGCGTCGTCGCCAACAACCCCCGCGTGAACGCCGGCACCCTCGACATCGAATCGAGCCAGAAGGGGGCCCGGTTCGTGCGCTTTTGTGATGCGTTCAATATCCCGATCCTGACCTTCGAGGACGTCCCCGGCTTCATGCCCGGCACCGATCAGGAACACGGCGGGATCATCCGCCACGGCGCGAAACTGCTCTACGCCTTCTCGGAGGCGACCGTGCCGCTGCTTACCGTCATCACCCGCAAGGCGTACGGCGGGGCCTACTGCGTGATGTCCTCGAAACACATCGGCGGCGACGTGAACTACGCGTGGCCGACCGCCGAGATCGCCGTCATGGGCCCGAAGGGCGCGGTCAACGTCCTCTATCGCGAGGAACTGTCCGAGGCCGAGGACCCGGACGCCCGCAGACAGGAGCTCATCGACGAGTACCGCGAGGAGTTCGCGAACCCCTACATCGCCGCCGACCGCGGCTTCGTCGATGACGTGATCGAGCCCGCGGAGACCCGCGCGCGGCTCGTGGACGACCTCCACATGCTGAAGGGGAAACGGACCGATCAGCCGCCGAAGAAACACGGCAACATCCCGATCTGATGGTCGAACACAGGGACACGGAAGGGGAGACGATGGCGGCTCCCGCCGGACTCGTCATCCCCGACGACGCCGACGACGCGGAGGCCGCCGCCATCGCGGTCGCCGTCGCCGCACACCTCCGGGATCGGGAGGCCGCGGCGGCCGCCGCGCGCGACGCGGAGTCGACGTGGGACGGAAAACGGTGGGCGTTCGCGGGGCGAATGGAGTCGCTCACGCGTCGTCGCGTTCGCGTGTCGGAGGGGACGCCGACGGACGCGTGGGCGGCGGCGGGCAGGGCCGATCGCTTATAAATCGCCAAGGAGGATCGGCCACGAACAGCCAAAGGGGGGCCAAAGCCGGTATCGCACAGTTTAATCCGTGCGGTGGTCGTCTTACGAGTAGATGGTCGAACTCCTCTTAGTGGCCGGCGTTCTCGTCGCGATGTTCGTCGGCTACAACATCGGTGGGGCGACGACCGGGGTTTCGTTCGGGCCGGCCGTCGGCGCGAAGGTCGTCTCCAAACTCGGGGCGGCCGTGTTGATGTCTATCTTCTTTTTCATCGGCGGCTGGCTCATCGGGCCGGCGGTCGTCGAGACGCTGGGTGAGGGGATCATCCAGGAGGAGGGGATCTTGACGCTCGAAACGGGCATCGTGATCCTCTTTTTCATCGGGTTGGCGCTGTTCGTCGGGAACGTCTTCGGCGTGCCCGCCTCGACGTCGATGACGGCGGTCGGGGCCATCGCGGGGCTCGGCTTGGCGACGGGGACGCTCAACTGGGCGACGATGGGCGAGGTCGTCTCGTGGTGGATCGTCGCCCCCGTCGTCGCCTTCTGGTTCAGCGGCGTCATCGGGCGGTACTTCTATACACGGATCAACGCGTGGGTCGCCATCAGCAGGCGGAAAACCGACCTCTGGGTGGTCGATCGAAGCTCGCGGATCCCCCGGATCAGCGCCGCGGAGGGAACCGACCGACGCGAGGTCGTCGGGTCGATCATCGTCGTCGGGATCGGCTGTTACATGGCGTTCAGTTCGGGCGCGAGCAACGTGGCGAACGCCATCGCCCCCCTCGTCGGCAGCGGCGCGCTCGAGTTCGACGAGGGCGTCCTCGCCACCTTCTCGAACATGGAGTGGGGCGTCATCATCGCCGGCGTCGCCGTCACCATCGGCGCGTTCACCATCGCCCGCAGAACCCTCGAAACGATGGGCAACGAGATCACGAACCTCCCGCTGACGGCGGCGGTCGTGGTGATGACCATCTCCGCGACGATCACGACCCTGCTTTCGGCGATCGGTATCCCGGTCCAACTCGTGATCATCTCCACGATGAGCATCATCGGGCTCGGCTGGGGTCGGGCGACCCGGACCACGACCGTCTCCGATGCCGTCCGCGGCGAGAAGGAGACGGCCGTCTCCGTGGGGGCGCTGACCGCGGAGAAGGAGGGCGAGACTGCGCCGGCGATCGGCGAGGAGGAGGCGGATGATATCCCGCGCGCCTCGGACCTGTTCGACCCCTCGACGGCCGGGCGGGTCATCGTGATCCAGAACTTCGTGCCCGTCTTAGCGACCATCGGCGCGTACCTGACGTTCCGGTTCGTGCCCATCTGGGCGTGGTGAGGCCTCACCGGTCGAATCGCCGGTTTCTGTCCCCTCACCGGCCGAATCGCCGGTTTCTGTCCTGAAAGTCGAGGACCGCACGGAGGTAGTCGCGGCGGCGGAAGTCCCGCCAGTTGACGTCGGTGAAGTAGAGCTCCGAGTAGACCGACTGCCAGATGGCAAAATCCGAGAGCCGCTCCGCGCCCGTTTTGATCACGAGGTCGGGCTCCTCGGGGAAGACCAGCCGGTCGGTGACGTGTTCCTCGTCGATCGCTTCGGGCGATAGCCTGCCGGCGGCGACGTCGCCCGCGAGGTCGCGAACCGCCGCGGCGAACTCGGCTTTCCCGCCGAGGCCGACGTTCACCCGGATCGGGGCGTCGGTCCGTGCCGCTTCGGGAGGAGCATCATCATCGGAGCGGGCGTCCGCGGGCGTACGGATCGCCATCCGCCGCGGGGCGTCGAGCGAGCGAAACTCCCCGACGAGCGTGTCGATCACGGACTCATCGAGGACGGAGACGGAGACCGTCACGCGCTCGGCGTCGTAACGGAACGCCCACCGAAGGACGTCCGAGAGGGTGTCGTAGGCACCGTCGATGAGCAGGTCACGCTCGGTGATGACGAGCGCGACATGGCCCGGCGGCTCCCCGTCGTGGAGGCGGTGACGGAGGACGAGGGAGGCGTCGTAGGGTCCCACACCCGGGGAACGGCGTTCACGCATAAAAACGCGACGCGCCCCTGCTTCACGCATAAAAACGCGACGCGCCCCTGCTTCACGCATAAAAACACGGCGCGCCCCTGCTTCACGCA
>Ga0207421_10000563_pt1 | contig 48053 bp, 46 predicted proteins | sample SodLakKL_010_SED_4_FD_187542 | JGI IMG/M metagenome (GOLD analysis project Ga0207421, IMG submission 187542) | Alkaline sediment microbial communities from Lake Tanatar, Kulunda Steppe, Russia - 8KL_010_SED (SPAdes) (version 2) | ecosystem: Environmental > Aquatic > Non-marine Saline and...
ATATGACCAAGGTTTATACTCAAATCCGCACCAATTGTGCCCGGAACGCCAATGTACGCGTTCCGACTCCAGTAAAGAAAATCGAATTGCCAACAACTGCTAAGGAGGGCGAGAACGTGCTACAGAGCGCCGGCGCGCTCCAGCAACGTCCCGGCCCTGTCGGTGGCGCGTTCGAGGATCGCGCCCTCATCGAGGGTCTGGACCGTTCGATCCCGCATCAGCACCCGCCCATCACAGATCGTGTGCCGGACGTCGGCCGCCGTCGCCGCGTAGGCCAGGTGACTCACCGGGTCGTGGACGGGTGTCAGGTGCGGGGCCTCGAGGTCGATTACCGCGAGGTCGGCGGGGGCACCGGGCTCGAGCCGACCCGTCTCGAGGCCGATAGCGTCGGCGCTCGCTCGGGACAGCATGTCGGCGACGGCAGGGGCTGGGACGGCGCTTGCGTCGTCGGCCGCCAGTTTGCCGAGCATGGCGGCGTCTCTGGCCTCGTCGAGCATCGAGAGGTCGTTGTTCGAGGCCGCTCCGTCGGTGCCAAGCCCGACAGTGACACCCGCCTCGCGCATGGCCTGCACGGGAGCCATACCGCTGGCCAGTTTCATGTTCGAGGCTGGACAGTGGACGACCCCCGTTCCACGCGCGGCCAGCAGATTGATTTCGGTGTCGTCGACGTGGACGGCGTGAGCCAGGAAGTCCGCGGATTCGAGCATCCCGAGATCGTCGGCGTACTCGAGTGGCCGCATCCCGCGTTTGTCGACGATGGGATCGACCTCGTCTCGCGTTTCGTTGCCGTGGAAGTGAACCGGGACCCCAGCGTCGCGAGCCTCGGGCACGAACGCCTCGAGGATCTCGGCCGAGACGGTCGTCAGCGAGTGAGGCATGAACGCCGTCGACACCCGGCCGTCGGCCGCGCCGTCGAACTGGCGCGCAATTTCGATGCTCTCGCGGGCGTCAGCGCGGGCGTCCTCGTCGTCCTTTCCGACGGTGACGACGCCGTGGCCGAGCCGGGCACGGACGCCGGCTCGATCGACGACGTCGACGAGCTCGGGGACCTCGAAGTACATGTCCGCGAAGGCGGTGACTCCGGCCTTGATGCACTCGAGGACGCCCAGTTCGGCCCCGGATCGGACGTCTGGGGCCGTCAGGGCGGCCTCGACCGGCCAGATGTCCTCCTGGAGCCAGGCCTCGAGTGGCTTGTCGTCGGCGTAGCCCCGCAGGAGCGTCATGGCGACGTGCGTGTGGCCGTTGACGAAACCCGGCGTGACCAGGGCGCCCTCAGCAGAGACGGTCTCGTCGGCTGTCTCCACCTCGGGAGCGACCTCGAGGATCCTGCCGGCGTCTCGATCGATCAGTACGTCGGCCCGCGTGACGGTGGTGTCGGGTCTGAGGACCCGTCCGCCGGTGATCGCCAGCGTGTGCATGCTCGCCCGTCCGGGTCCCGGGGGCCTTACTCTGTCGTCTCGAGTTGCCTGCGTTCCTCGAGGCCTGTCGCTTCGCTCGTTCGGAGCTGGCGAGGCCCCGGGAACGGTTCCGGCTCGTCTCCGAGGTACACAGATCCCTGTCGCTGAGTCGGTAAGCACGAGACCCTCGTTCGATGCGGGAGGACGTCGAGACGGTTCGTTCCCGTTACCCCGCTTCAGCGTAGTCGTATTCGTCGTCGGGATCCTCGACCCCTTCGGTCCGCGATCCGACCCATGCGCCAAGAGAGATCCCGTAGACCAGGTGGGCAGCGTGAAAGAGCGCGAGTTCGTCAGCATCGAGGCGGGTGTCGAGGATCGCTGCGAGCATGATCTGTGATCCAAATAGCGACAACCCCATGCCATAGACAGCGCCCCAAACGAGCCCTCGCTGCTCTGGTTCGATCGACCGTTCGGCCTCGAGCAGTGGGAATACCCCGCCGAAAACGGCACCTGCGGAGGTCCCATAGAGCACGTGGAGAAGCAGACCCGGTAGCGGATGGTCCGCTGAATCACCGCCTCGGACGTACCTGGCCCAGAAGTTCGCCGACGGCGGCAGTGATCGCATGATTGGGAGGCGAAAGGCCGTCATGATGAGCGTGGCAACGAATCCGGCCTGGAGCCCTCTTAGGACCGCATGGCCAACCTTCGAGACGGTCGTCTCGTCGCCGACGTGGTCTTCGTCCTGGTTCTGTCTGCGTTCCAATACTGACTCGAACATTTCGACGCTCTGTCCCAGATATGACGAAAAGCAACGTAAGCCACCACCCGGCTCTTGCAATGAGCCTTTCTGAACCCGACGCTCTCACTGTCGTAGCCAGCGAAGGCCATTGCACACCTGATCGCCAGCCGTATCGGCGATCAGTGTCTGATACGGTTTAGTGTCACTGTTTACCGGTGAGTACCAGCCCGGGTTCGGCACTCACCGGTAAGAGACGACACTAATTGTATGAATCGTTTCAGGAGTGACTCGCACAGTGCCGGGAACCGCTACTGGGTCGGTTCGGTGGCGCGAACCGTGTTTTGAGAGAAATTGTGAATCTGCAACTCCGATACAGAGACAACGCCTTTCAAGCGTCACCGGCTCGTTCGCCCTCGCATGGACCCTGCGGCCTCCCTCGCGAGCGGGACCCGCTCGCTCGCTAACCCGTCGATCACCTACCCGCTCGAGCCGGTACTGACCGCCGGCTGTCCACAATCGAGTACCGACGCTGTCCAGTATCCCCTCGAGGTTGCCTACGAGTACGGGTCCCACGAGGCGGGCCTGTTCGGGCAGGCTGGCCAGCGGCCGCCCATGGACCACTGGCAGCCGCTGTTGCCACCCCTCTCGACGCCCTCGCTGGGTGAGGGTGGCACCCCGCTGCTCGAGTTCACGCTCCAGTCCCTCGACGTCGCGGGGCTCATGGCGTCGGGGGAGGCATCCACGCTCCGGTTCAAAGACGAGTCCCAGAATCCCACCTGGAGCCACAAGGATCGCCTCAATCGCTGCACCGTTAGCGCCGCCGTCCGCGAGGACGCCAGGGGCGTCGTCGCCGCCTCGACCGGCAACCACGGCGCAGCCGCTGCGGCCTACGCCGCCCGGGCGGGCCTGCCCTGTGTCGTCCTCACGGCCTCGAGAACCCCGCCAGCAGTTCAGGCGTTTATTCGCAGTTACGGGGCCGTCGTCCTCGCCGTCGACGAGATCGAGGCCCGCCAGCGGGCCGTGGACCGACTGACCGAGGACCACGGGTTTCACCCCGTCAGCAGCCGAACCGGCGTCCACACCGGTCATCCGTGGGGACCGGAGGGGTACAAGACGATCGCCTACGAGTTGTTTGGCCAGCTCCAGGAACAGGTCCCAGGGACGGTCGTGGTACCCACCTGTTACGCCGAACTACTCTATGGCGTCTGGAAGGGGTTTCGCGAACTCGAGGCGCTCGGCGTCGCGGATCGAACCCCACGCCTGGTCGCCTGCGAACCCGGCGTTCGGGCCCCACTGTGCCAGGCACTCGAGCGCGGCGAGGCGATCGCCAGCGTCGATGCCAGGCCCACGGAGGCCTACTCGATCAAGGCCACCACTTCGAGCGTGCGGGGGTATCGCGCCATCCGTGAGAGCGACGGGCTCGCGGTCGGGTTCACCGAGGCTCACCTCCAGGACGCCCAGCATCGGCTGGCCCGGGCAGGATGGTGGCAGGAGTCCTCGGGTGCGGCGGGCGTCGCGGGCCTCGCTGCCCTGGGCGACCTGCTCGAGGGCAAGGAGTCGACCACAGCGGCGGACGAGCGGGACGCGGGACGCGCGGAGGCCGTCGACGCCGACGGGACCCCCGTCGAGCGGCCTCGCCTCGAGGGCCCAGTGGTCGTCATCGGCACCTCGAGCGGGTTCAAGGACGGGGCCGCGTTGCCGGGCGACCGTGGCGGTTCGCGACGGGAGCCGGGGGCCGAGTCGACTCCGATGGCATCCGGCGACGGCTGGTACGCGGCCCCCTCAGTCGACTCCTCCTGGCCGGCGATCCGCTCCGCCCTGGCAGCCCACGACGGGCTCCCTGTCGAGGACGTGGATGCTCAGTGACGGGCGCTGACTCGAGGGCGGAAGGCCCGGCGACTGAAACCTGCTCGAGGACGGCACCCATCCGGGTGGCGCAGTCGGCGCATTTATCGTTTTCCTGACCGAACGGTGGGTATGGAGCGTGAGGCGGACCCGAATCGGAACCGGGTCCCGGACGCCGACGAGGGCGGTGATGACTCTCGAGGAACGTCGACGTCGGCCGCGTCCACTGACGACGCCGATGGCCGGCCGACGGCAACGACAGCCAATGCGTCGACGGCCGAATCCGACGACGGTCGGACGCCGACGGTCGACTCGGACGAGATCACCCGCGACACCGGCGGGCCGGCCGACCGCGACCCCGACGAAGGCGAGACGGCGCCCTCGAGCCCGCCACTCGAGCGCCGAAGCGGCCAGCTCACCGCCGTCCTCGCCCTGTTGAGCGTGTTGACGGGCGTCTATCTGGGAGCGCTCGAGGGAGCGCTCACGGCAGCCGTCGGCGCGGTAACCCTCGGCGTCGGCTTCATGGCCTTCCTGATCGGCGACGCCCTCGACAGCCGGTTCTCACTCGAGCCCGTCGAAGCGGCCTGGGGCGAACACCGACTGCACGTCGGCTTCGCCGCTGGTTTGTTTGGCATGGGGATCCTGCTCGGCATGCTGCTTTACGGCGCCGGCGTCGACCTGATGGGGCTGTTCGCGGAGTTGCTCGAGGCTGAGTTCGGTGACGAACTCGGCGAGGAGGGGATGCCGGGGGGCGCGGAGTTCGAACTCACCGCGACCTTCTTCATCACGCAGAATACGCCACCGTTTCTACTCGCCATCGTGGGGGCGTTCAGTCTGGGGATTCTGACGTTCGTGGTGATGGTGTTCAACGGCGTGTTGGTGGGGAATATTGCGCTCGGAGCCGGGGCCGAACTCGGATTCGGCCAGATCCTCGCGCTGTTGATTCCCCACGGCGTCTTCGAACTCACGGCGCTGTTCGTCACCGCCGGCATCGGGTTCCGACTGGTCCATCGCTTCGGTCAGCGCCTTCTCGGCAGCCGCGAGTCGTTTCTCACGAAAGCGTACGTCTACGAGACGACGATGCTCGTGGTCTACGCCTGGTTCGTCCTCGTCCTCGCCGCGTTCGTCGAAGCCTACCTGACGATTCCCATCGCCGAACTCCTCTTCGGCGGCGGGCTCGAGCCACCGGACGGGACGACGGAGTTCGTCGTCTCTGCGGTGGTGGCCGCCTGAGCGGGAGTAGCCGCTCCGAGAAGGGGTCGAAGCCCATCGTTCGTCACTGTGTCTCGGTCTTTGTCGGGCGATGACCGCCTGTGAGAGCGCCGTTGAGTGAGTGGCCTGGCGACAGCGTGACCACCCCGGACCAGGGCCCGGTTACGTTGTTCGGGAGAACCGTCTTTACGACGTAGCCGCTAGCCAGTCCATGACAGATCACGTCGTGCCAGGGCCAAACGGTGTTCCACCGGTCGGCGTCCTGCCACGGTACGCGCGAGACCCATTCGCGTTCATGGAGCAGGTTCGCGACGGCTACGGCGACCTCGCGGCGTTCGACCTCGGCCCCAATCGGACGTACATGGCCCTGACCCCCGACTCGATCGAGCGGGTCCTGGTCAGCGAGGCCGACTCGTTCTCGAAGCCCGACTTCCAGACCGATGCCCTCGGGCAGTTACTCGGCGAGGGATTGCTCCTCAGCGAGGGCGATCTCTGGCGCGAGCGGCGAAGCATGGCCGGTCCGGCGTTCGCCCCCGACCGAATCGCCAGCCTGGCACCCGTGATGGTCGACCGGGCCACCGCGATGGTCGACCGCTGGAACGACGGCGACGTCCGAAATATCGAGTGGGAGATGACCCGGACGACCCTCGAGATCATCGTCGAGGCGATGTTCGGCGTCGACCTCCCGGTCGGTCTGGCGAAGAAGACGGCCCACCTCCTCGAGCCGGTGGGCCAGCGGTTCGAGCCCGACCCGCGTCGGGCCGTGATCCCCGACTGGCTGCCCACGCGGGAAAACCGCCAGTTCGAGCGCTCGATCGCGAAACTCGAGGAGGTGGTCGACGACCTCGTCCGTCGGCGACGTCGGTCGGGCATCGATCCCGACGACCAGGACCTACTCGCGTTGCTCCTGCAAGCGAAGGCGGCGGGCGCAATCGACGAACAGGGGATTCGAGACGAACTTCTGACGATGTTGCTCGCGGGCCACGACACGACGGCGCTAGTGTTGACCTACACCTGGGCGCTCCTCTCGGACGCTCCCGAGGTCGAACGCCGGCTCCACGCGGAGGTCGACGAAGTGCTCGGTGGTGAGGTCCCGACGGCCACGCAGATCCGACAGCTGCCGACCCTTCGGAACGTATTGCGCGAGTCCATGCGACTCTACCCACCGGTGTACGTGATGTTCCGGCAGGCGGACACTGACGTCAGCCTCGCTGGCTACGACATCGACGCCGACTCGCTGATCATGTGTTCCCAGTGGGCGAGCCACCGGGACCCCCGATACTTCGATGACCCCACGGCGTTCGATCCCGACCGCTGGCTCGATCCCGACCACCCCACCTACGCCTACTTCCCGTTCGGTGCCGGGCCCCGGAGTTGCATCGGCAAGGGATTCACGATGCTCGAGGCCCCGATCCTCGCCGCGATCATCGCCCAGCGGTTCACACTTCGACGGGTCGACGACGGCCCAATCGAGCTGCGAAGCTCGCTGACGGTCCACCCCGAGGGTGGCATGGAGATGCGTCTCGAGCGGCGGACGGACGGGCCGCTGGCGAGCAGCCGTGGCGAGGGAGCTGTCACGGAGCCGGATGCTGGGGAAGCCGCCGGCTCGAGCGACGGGAGGACCGACGCTGACGAAAGCGAAGCGACAGCCGACGACTGATACGGATCATTGTAGCGTTTTACCGGCGATCGCCGTCACGTGACACGCTATCCCGCGGGACACCGGAGACGAGCGCTCGAGGGTTGCTACAAAATTCAAAGTATTATAGTATACATTCCGAAGTGGCCGCAACACTCCGATTATCAGTGATCGATGATCCACAGACCCTCGAGCTGACTCACTCGGTCTCACCCGCTCTCGCAAGCAGGGCCGCCGGCTCGAGCGGCGCGAACCGGACGATCGAATCGAAGTGCTCCAGCGCGAGTCGCTCCCCGTCGGTGATCCCACGAGCGGGTCGTTCCGTGAGGTGTCGGCGCACGAATCGGCGGGCGATCAGCGCGAGTCGGGCGTCCGGCTGACCCCCGCCGCGGTCGTCCGCCGCGGTCGCCGGATCGCCAGCAGCCACGGCACCCGGCGCACCACGCCCCTCGAGGGCGTCCTGGGCCTGCTCGAGCAGGAGGCTGGCGGCGAAGACGTCGTAGATGAAGTGGGCCAGTTCTTTCGCCTGTAGCTGGGCGTAATCGGTGTCCTCGCTCGCGAGCGTCGCGAGGGCCGTACCGAGTTCCTGGAGTGACGCCTCGACGGTCGCTGTCGTGTCCGCCAGCGCGGGATGGTCGATTCCCTCGAGGCGCGTCGTGACGGTTTCGAGGAGCGGTTCGTGGGCCGCTTCGCGCTCGAGCGCCCGCAGGACGTCGAGCGAGAGGATGTTCTCGGTCCCCTCCCAGATGGGCAACACCTGGGCGTCCCGGAGCAGTCGGTGGGTGACGAACTCGTTGACGTAGCCGTTGCCCCCCTGAATCTCCATGGCGTATGAGGCGGTGTCGACCGCGAGACGCCCCGTCCTGGCTTTGGCAATGGGGATCAAAAGCCGCATGAGCCGATAGGCTCGTTCGGCCCGCTCCTCGTCGACGTCGTCCGGGCCCATGGCCTCGAGGGCACCGCGTTTCGCCCGCTCGGCCCGCTCGCGGACCGAAAAGAGCCGGGCGGCTTCCATGGTGTACGCCGTCGCGGCCTCGTGGTCGACGGTCATGTCCACCAGATCGCGACGCATGAGCGGATACTGATCGATCGTCTCGCCGAAGGCCTCCCGGTTCGCCGCCTTGATCTTGCTCTCGAGCAGGGCGCGACCGATCAGGCCACAGGAGCCGATGGCGTTCGACAGTCGCTCGAGGTTGACCATCTCGGCCATCTGGTGGAACCCGCGGGTTTCCTCGCCGATCAGGAATCCCCTCGCGCCCCGGAACTCCACCTCGCCCGTCGGCACGGACGTGGTTCCGAGTTTGTCCTTCAGGCGGCGGTAGAGCTGGTCGTTCAGTTCGCCCTCGAGTTCGTGGGGGACGAGAAACAGCGAGAGGCCGCCGATCCCGTCGGGTGCGTCCTCGGTGCGGGCGAGCGCCAGGGTGCCCTGGGCGTCGATGTTCGAGCAGAACCACTTCTCGCCGTACAGACGGTGACACGCGGCCGCCGGATCCCACTCGGCCCGGGTTTCGGTCGCCCCGACGTCGCTACCGCCTTGCTTTTCCGTGAGGAACATCGCCCCCTCGATGCAATCCTCGTACTCCCGGCTGGTTAGCCCCTCGTAATATGCCGCCAGCGCACCGTCGTCGAACTTCTCGAGCACGAGGGCGACCCCGGCGGTCATCGCGACCGGGCAGTTGAACCCGACGTCGGCGTAACAGAGCAGGTACTGCATGACGAGGTTGTGCGTCAGGGGCATGGGGTCCTCGCGGCCTGGCGGGGCCTCGAATGCGTCGGCAACGATGCCCGACTCGTAGACCAGCCGATCGTTTTCGTGCTGTTCGGCCGGGTATCGCACTCGGTTTTGTACCTCGCCGTGTCGATCGTAGGTCTCGAGTTCGGGCCCGTGATCGTCGATCCAGTCGGCGTTGTCAGCGACGGTGTGGCCGATCAGGTGGCCGAAGGACTCGAGGCGGGCCGTCGCCCACGCGAACTCCTCGGTAGAATAGGTCCGCCTGACTTCCCGCCTGATGGTCCGATCGAGGCGCCAGTAGTTGACGTGGCGGCCGTCCTCGAGGCGGCCGTAGTCGATACCGTTTGTCATGATCGACCACTCGGTTTCGGAGGGGCATAAAATGGCGCAGGAGAAACAGGTGTTGAGTTGCCTCGAGTTGTCGCCTCGAGCCACGCCGTGTGCACCCGGCTTCGAAAGAATCACACCCATCGGCCGCCTAGCAACGTCATCGTGAGCGATCACCCCGCGGTTCTCGTCTACGACGGCCGAAAACGGCCGTTCCGAACGGTCGCCGACGCCTTCACCTACCGGATGGACGACATCGTCGCCGTGCCCTGGGAATCCGAGCCGATACAGGCGTTTCTCGAGGCCCAATTCGGCGGCCAGCCGTTCGTCTTCCTGCTCATCGAGGGCGACGCCGTCCACGCCGGCGAACGGGCGGTCGAACGGGCGATGACCGCTCGAGGGGTGAGAGGGCCGGCGGCCAGGGCGTTCGAACGGCTCTATCCCAAAATCGCCGACCCGTTCGGACGGGTCGTCCACGGCGAAGCACCCGCGGACATCCACGGCACCTTCGCCCTCGAGCCCGCGGCTCGCGAGCATCTCGAGCCCGTTCGCTCGGGGGCGACAGGGGCTGGCCGCGACGGCTAGCTGTGGGTGGCCAGCAGTCCCCCAGCAGCCGCCCACCCACGACCATCACCCTCCAGCGGTCACCCGTCCTCCGCAGCGAGGGCCGTTCGCACCGCGGCGTCGATCGACGTCCGATCGATCGGGATCACTCGCTGCAGGTCGGCGTCCTCGCGCACTGTCACCGGGTTTCGCATACTCTCGGCGAGCGCTCGAGCGACCGGGTACGCCACCTCGGTCGTCAGACGGAGCCAGTGTGAGGACAGTTCGGGAGTCATCACCGGCACCGGAACGATGTAGATGGTTTTGCCCTTCTCGCTGGCAGTGAGTCGGAGGAGCGACTCGTACGACCAGACCGTCGGCCCGCCGATGTCGTACGTCTCGCCGCGGGTCTCATCGGCATCGAGCAGTTCGACGAGATAGGTGACGGCGTCGCCGATTGCGATCGGTTGACACGGCGTCCGAACCCACTCGGGGACGACCATCACGGGCAGTCGCTCGCTCAGGTCCTCGAGGATCTGAAAACTGGCACTTCCCGCGCCGATGATGACGGCCGCCCGAAGCACCGTCAGGTCGTAGCTGCCGCCCGCCAGCAGCGATTCCACCTCACGCCGGGAGGCCAGATGCTCCGAGAGATCGACGCCATCGCCACTGATGCCGCTGAGGTATATCACCCGGTCGACGCCAGCCGCAGTGGCCAGGTCACGAAAGCGGCTGGCATACCGTCGATCGCGCTCGGCGAAATCGTCGTCGGTCAGCGAGTGGACGAGATAGTAGGCGACGTCGACGTCGGCACAGAGTCCCGTCAACGAGTCGCGATCCTCGAGGTCGCCCTCGAACGGTTCGACCCCATCGGGGAACGGTTCGGTGCTCGCGTGCCGCGAGAAGGCGACGACATCGTGGCCCCGCTCGAGGAGTGCGTCCACCAATCGTCTGCCGACGAATCCGGTCGCCCCCACCACGAGCGTGCGCATGTGGCCGGATAGGGGCGATGTCCTCAATAGCGTTTGGCTCGGCGATGGTGGACGGACGGTCTCACCGGTCGGCGACCCGCTCGAGACGCGTCCGCGGGAAGACGTAGACCCGAAGCGACGCGGGAACTGGTCCGTTCGCGGCCACCCGGGCGTGGGGGTAGACGGCCCCCACGACCGGCACGTCATCGGCGTAGAGCTCGTTCGTCGGGTACTCGGCGACGGTGGTCGCTCCCTGTCGGGCCCGGATTCGGACGGCGTCAGCGCGACGGTCGGTGACGTCGATCACTGTCAGGATGCCGTCGGTCTCCCGATCTCGAACCCTGTCCCCGGGTGCGATTGTGTGGGCGTCACAGTAGGCGGGTCCGTCGCGCTCGACGACCGGGTCGTCCGCTTCGAGGAAGACCCGATCGCCACAGTCGACACAGGGGACGGCGACCTGGCCGGGTGGGGGCGTTCGCCCCTCGGTGATCTCGATGGCGACCCGGCGGACGTGCTTACAGCGTACGCCCCGGAAGACGTGATCCGGACAGGTACAGCGGCCGGCAGCGAGGTCGACGAGGTAGGTCTCGCCACTCTCGGCTTCGACCTCGTAGAGCCCATCGCCGAGGGCGAGGACGGCCATCGATTCGGCTCGAGCGCGGACCGATCGGTCGTCGAGTTGGGCTGTGTTCGGGACTGGGAGGGAGGCGTTGGGTGACGCGAGTGTGTTCGTGGATGCGTCGAGGGTTTTCATTGGTGTCTCGTGAGTGGTGGTGCGGTTGGCTGGCTATACGGAATACGTAGGGGCTCGAGACACCTCAATCGCTCGTCCCTCGACTCGAGTGACGGTCATGCCAATGGACGGGTTCGGCCGGAATCGATCCACCGAAACCCAGGTTCCGGTCCAGTCAGGCGACCACCGGGCCGCTCGTCAACACTCCGAGGGTGGCCTCCCGTTCGTAGTCGGGCGCCTCGAGGTGGAGCAGGGAGTCGGCATCGACGTCCGCAAAGCGGATCGTCAGTTCGTAGCTGCCGTCGGCTTCGATCTGGGCGATTTCGACCTGATCGCCGTCTGCCGTCCGCACCCAGACGTAGTCCTCGGCGTGGCGCGGATCGCTCTCCCCGACGATCCGGTGGGTCTCGATCTCGGCCTCGGTATCGCTCTCGACGGGATAGCCGGCCTCCTCCCAGGCGGGAAAGCCGTCGTCGAGGGCGTAGACAGCCTCGAATCCATCGGCGAGCAACTGACTCCCCCGCATCACCGCCAGCGAGTGGGGACAGTCACAGTAGGTGACGATGCGGTCCTCGCGGTCCCAGTCGGCGAGCGTGTCGTCCCGATCGCCGTCCGACGGTGGCGGGCTCAGGACCGCACCCTCGATATGCCCCGAGCCGTACTGTCCGGGGCCACGAGTGTCCACGATCCGGACCGTTCCATCTTCGTACCACTCGTGTACGTCGGCGAGCGGGGCCAGCGGGACCGATCGACCGTCGTAGGTACCGGTCTCGTACCCACCGGGGCCGTCGTCCTCTCCCGCGCCGTCGGTGCAACCAGCGAGGGCCGTCACCCCAGCGACCGCGAGAGCCGTCGAGACGAACGTACGACGCTGCATACCCGAGACACGGACTCGAGTCGTCTAACCGTTGTGGTCCGGCCCAGATCGTGTGAACGCGTTCGCACACCCCATCGTTTCCACTGGAGAGTGGCCGACTGCTCGTTGGTATGTCTCGAGATGAACCACGAGAAGTAGACCCACCAGGATTCGAACCTGGGTCGAAGCCCCCAGAAGGCTTCAGGATTGGCCGCTACCCCATGGGTCTGCGTGCAACGGAAATTCGGCTGGGGTCTACTTATGCGTGTCGTCTTTCGGCGATCACGGCCGGAACCGGTTGGTTCTGTTGTCGTGGCCGCGTTCCCCGTGATTGGGTGTTTCGCGTGACTCACGGGGTTCCTCGGGGCCCTCCACCCGACCCCACGGTGGGTCGTCGTCGTAGATGTCGAGGTGATGGACGGCGGCGGGCGAGAGCAGCCGCCCGCCCTCGACCTCGAGCCAGCCGTTTCCGTGGATCAAGACGGGGCCCTCGTAGAGGACATCCTCGTTGTCGGCGTCGCCGTAGAGAGTCACGTCGGTGTACGCCAGTGGCTCGGCCGGACCGTCGCCGATGGCCGAGGTCGTGGAGAGCGGGAACATGCTACTCTGGCGATACGACTGGCCGGATGGTCAAGCTATCGCCTCGAGCCGGTTCTCCGGTCGGCGAATCGGTGGCTCCTCTCGGGGAGAGACGGTTAGCGGAGACCCGTTGAACCGAGCCCGTGTACAGACCGACACCTATTTTCCCGCGAGATGCCCATCGAGCGTGTATGTACATCGGTCGATTCGTCGTCGTCGGTCCGGACGCCGGAGCCTACCGCGTCTCCTCGCGTTCGTTCCCCAACCGCCAGATCACGGCTCGAGACGAGGCGCTCACCGTGGGCCCGACGCCGGCTGCCCCCGAGACGGACAACCCCTACGTCGCCTACAACTGCCTGCGCGTCGTCGAGACGCCGACGGGCGAGACCGTCGCCTTCGGGAACGGCTCCCACGTCGACCCCATCGCGGAGAAACTCGAGCTTGGCTATCCCGCCCGGGACGCCCTCGCGACCGCCCTCCTGGCACTCGACTTCGAGAAGGACGACTACGACACGCCCCGGATCGCCGCGACGATGGACGCCGATGGCGAGGCCCGCATCGCCACCGTCCGGCGCGATGCCCTGCTCGTCGACACCGTCGCGGAGCCGACGCTCGTGGCGACCTACGAAATGGACAGCCCTGAACCCCATGCGTTCGACGTCTCGAGCGCCCAAGAAGCGGCGGCGACGGCCCTCGAGGCCGAGTTCGAACACGCAGTCTGTGCGGCCGGCGTCGTTCGCACCGACGAGGGGTTCGAGACGGCGATCGACAACGGGCAATGACATCCGCCGGGCGGTAAACGTCGGAGAGCCACACGCACGATCCGATGATCCATCGGCCTGACGGCCTGACCGCCTCACCGTCCGACCGTCCCCATCACAGGCTCCACTCGTACAGCGGCACGAGTGCTGTCCAGAACACGACGAAGAACCCGCCGGCGGCGACGATCGCGAGCCACAGCCAATCCGCCTCGAGCGAGCCAGCCGGCGGTCCACTCGCCACGGCAACCAGGGTCGCGAACACCAGGGCGAAACACCCCAGAAAGCTTCCGAGCTCGATCGTCGCCGCCACCGGATGCGCCCGAAACCGGTCGGCGAAGCCAGCCAGGCCGAACATACGCCTGGCTCACACTCGAGGGTCATAATTCCAGCGGCGGGGAACACGCGAACCCGAGCGCTCGAGTACCCACGCCCTCGCCTCGCCCGTTAGATTGGGTCCGATCGTCGCTTCACGGAGCGTACCAATCTTGTACGGACAATCAGACCCGGTCCCCGATCGCGTCGGCGATGTCGTCCAGTTCGTCGTCGGCGAGGTCGGGCGTCTCCCCCGCGATGGCGTGAATCGGGCCGCCGCCGTCGCCCTCGAACCGCGGCACGATGTGACAGTGGACGTGGGGCACCTCCTGGCCCGCCGCCTCGCCGTTGTTGAACGCCACGGTGGTCGCATCGGCATCGACGGCCGCCTCGACGGCCGGGATCAGGCGGTGAATCGTGGCGTAGAGGTCCGCCGCTTCCTCGACAGGGATGTCGTTCAACCGCCCGTGGTCCGCCTTGGGAATCACGAGGGTGTGACCCGGCGCGAGCGGGTTTGCATCGAGGAACGCGAACGTCGTTTCGTCCTCGTGGACGACTCGGGCGGGGATATCCCCGTCGACGATCTGGCTGAAGATGGTGGGCATGCCTGATCATGGGACGGCCCGCGGTAAAATCGTTGCCACCGACTCACTACAGAATGTGTACTAACACTATCGACGCAGTACCACGACGCTACAGTCGTCGAACTGTCGGGGCAGCGGGGAGCCCTCGAGGTCAGCCGAAGATGAGGACGCCTCGAACGCGTGCCAGGAGCCGACGCTGGTGGGGGTCAGTACCCATGCCGATGCCCATCGGTCACGGATAGCTCTCCCAGCAACTCGAGGGACGGGGCCTCCAGTCGACAGCCGACGCCGCCAGCCCACAGCCGGCAGCGCCCACCGAAACGCGTGGGCTTTAGGTGATCGCTCGAGACCGTCGGGTATGGACGAACGCGTTCGCGAACACGCGGCGGTGCTGGTCGACTGGAGCGCCCAGGTCGAAGCGGGTGACGACGTCGTGGTGTCGGTGGGGCCCGACGCCCACGACCTGGCGGTCGCCGTGGCCAGGGAACTCGGCGAGCGAGGCGCGAACCTGCTGGCGACGTACAGTTCGGCCGAACTCACCAGGGCCTACCTCACAGCCCACGACGGTGACTTCGACGAGGACCCGGCGCACGAACTCGGATTGTACGAGGGGGCCGACGTGGTCCTCTCGATCGGTGGTGGCCGCAACACCGCAGCGATGGCCGACGTGCCTGGTGAGCTCCAGGGAGCCCATCGGAAAGCGCACAGCGGAGTCCGGGAAGCCCGCTACGACACCCGATGGGTATCCACGCGTCACCCGACCAGATCCCTCGCCCAGCAGGCCGGGATGGCCTACGAGGAGTACCGTGACTTCGCCTACGACGCCATCCTCCGGGACTGGGAGTCACTGGCCGCGGAGATGGCGAACATGAAGGACATCCTCGATGCGGGGTCGACCGTTCGCCTGGTGAAACCCGGCACGGACCTGACCATGTCCATCGAGGGCCGAACGGCCGTCAACAGCGCGGCCTCCGTTCGCTATGACTCCCACAACCTGCCCAGCGGCGAGGTCTTTACCGCCCCGTACGACACCGAGGGTGTCGTCACCTTCGACGTCCCGATGACGATCAACGGCGCGGCCGTCCGCGACGTCCGCCTCGAGTTCGACGGGGGCGAGGTCGTCGATTTCGAGGCCGGCGAGGGCGAGGACGCCCTGGGCGCGATTCTCGAGACCGACCCAGGTGCCCGGCGACTGGGGGAACTGGGTATCGGCATGAATCGCGGGATCGACCGCTTTACCGACAACATCCTCTTCGACGAGAAGATGGGGGACACGGTCCACCTGGCGGTCGGACGGGCCTACGACGCCTGCCTCCCCGAGGGGGAGTCCGGCAACGAATCGGCCGTCCACACCGATATGATCACCGACGTGAGCGAAGATGCCCGGCTGGAGGTCGATGGCGAGGTCGTCCAGCGCAACGGGACCTTCCGCTGGGAGACGGGGTTCGAGGGATAGGGTGCCACGATCGGTGGGGCCCTCGTCTGGTCGGTGCCGGCCACCGCTCGAGGGTCGAGAGTCGGCCGAAGGGAGCCGCTACCACGTCGTAGCCCCCAGTTATCATCCTGCAGTGGGTCCATACTGATACCGGGTCACAACCTCGGGTCTGTTACCGCCGTGGCCGGTGGCGGTGCCCGCGGTCCCCCCTGAACTCGGGGCCGACCGACGAGTAACCGGCCGGGGTGGATTCCCCGCCACCCCCTCCTCGCGTACCACTGTTGGCTGCCCGCCCCGCCGGAGGCGGCACGTATCCGGCCTCCCCATGTATTATCGACCCATAGTGACCGCCGGATCCGGCTCCCTCGCTACCCCGTTTATACCTTGACCGTCCACACCGCGGCGAGCCCCCGCGAGTCATTCATGTGCCACCGACCCAATGGTCGAACATGCGCGACGCGCTCCGGGCCGGGATCGCCATCTACAACGACGGCCACCACCACGCCGCCCACGACGCCTGGGAGGCCCGCTGGCTCGAACTCGAGGCCGACACCGACGACGAACGCCTGCTCCACGGGCTGATCCAGTTCACGGCCGCGGTCTACCACGCCAACCGCCGCAACTGGGAGGGATCGACCGGCCTGGCCGAGAGCGCGGGCACGTACCTGGGCCCGCTTTCTCCTGCCTACAGGGGTGTGAACGTGGCCCCAGTCCGTGACTTCCTCGAGACGCTCGCGACCGATCCAGCGGTCATCGAGCGCCGGCCACCGCTCGCGCTCACGCACGAGGGGACGGTGCTCAGGCTGGCCGATCTCACACCTGGGGAGATCTTCATCGCCGCCGGCGTACTCGCCGAGGAGCTGGGTGAGGACGAGGCGATGATCGACCGGGCGATCGCGTTCGCGAGGGAGGACCTCACCGAGCGCGACTCGAGTCGGTTGCTGGCGCTGCTCGTCGATTTCACCACCGATGCGGACAATCGACGGCTGATCGTCGACCGCCTCGAGGCACACGTCGACCGCCGACAGCAACGACGCGAGGACGTCGATGGGCTGTTCGAGCCGTGAACGAGGCTTCCCACACAGGAATGAGCCACGTCACCACAGCACGGAACCGAGGATATTTTTGATCCGCCCCCGATGCCCTCGAGTATGCATCCGACGATCACGCGAGCGCTCGAGCGGCTCCGGCAACCGGCCTACACGGGCGAGAATCGCTGTGTCCCCTGTACGGCAGTCAACCTGGTTATCGCCGCAGTGCTGGCTGTTGGCGCTGGCGTGTTCTTCCCGCCTGCGGGCGGTCTCGTCTTCCTCGTGTCCGTGCTAGCGATCTACTTCCGTGGCTACCTCGTGCCGGGCACGCCCACGCTCACGAAGCGGTACTTTCCCGACTGGCTGCTGGCGAAATTCGACAAGGCACCCGAGGGGTACGGCCTCGAGACCGAGGTCGACGGTGAGGGCCTCGCCGCCAGTGCGGACGAGGCGGCCACCGACCAGGATCCGGACTCGACTCACGGGCGCGAACGGCGCGTCAGTCCCGAGCAAGCGCTGCTGTCGGCGGGCGTCGTCGAACCCTGTGCCGACGAGGACGACCTCTGTCTCGTCGCCGACGTGCGCGAGGCGTGGCGGGCGGCGATGGACGACGTGATCGAGGGGCGACGTCGCCAGCAGGTCGCTCACCTGCTCGACGCCGACGCTGAAACCGTCGCGGTCAACACTGGTAAGCCGACGGATCACGTCGTCGTCCGTCTCGAGGGGCGCGTCGCCGCCCGCTGGGAGTCCGAGGGCGCACTGATCGCGGACATCGCCGGGATGGACGTGCTGGCCGAGCGCGTGCCCGACTGGGAGACGTACCCGATCGAACAGCGGAGCCAGCTCGCGGGCGGTCTGCGGGCCTTTCTGGAGCAGTGTCCGACCTGCGGTGGCGCGATCTCCATCGACGCCGAAACCGTCGAGTCCTGCTGTCGATCCTACGAGGTCTACGCCATCACCTGCAACGACTGTGACGCGCGCTTGCTCGAGGTCGACGCCTGAGACGGGTTGTGGTTCCGTGGTACCGGTGATTGGCGATTCGAGAGAGGCATGCAGCGGGAGGTGACGACCGAAACGGTCTCGATGACGAACCTCGAGTGGCATCCGATCCGGACAGACGGCCGTGACCGAAGGAGTGTTTTGTCTCCGGTTCTTCTACTCATCCAATGAGCCATCAACAGGTCGAGTCCCTCGACACCGCTCGCATTCGAGCGGACTACCCCATCCTCGAGCGGGCGTTCGACGGCACGCAGTTGGTGTACCTGGACAACGCAGCGACGACCCAGACGCCCGACCCCGTCGTCGACGCGATGAGCGACTACTACCGCCAGACCAACGCGAACGTCCACCGGGGGATCCACCACCTCAGCCAGGAGGCCTCGGTCGCCTACGAGGAGGCCCACGACCGCGTCGCCGACTTCATCGGGGCCGACGGCCGCGAGGAGGTCGTCTTCACCAAGAATACCACCGAGAGCGAGAACCTCGTGGCCTACGCCTGGGGCCTCGAGCACCTCGGCCCGGGTGACGAGGTCGTGCTCACAGAGATGGAACACCACGCCTCGCTCGTGACCTGGCAACAGATCGCCGCGAGGACGGGTGCGGAGGTTCGCTACATCCGTGTCGACGAGACGGGTCGCCTCGACATGGACCACGCTCGCGAGTGTATCACCGACGACACGGCAATGGTGAGCGTCGTCCACGTCTCGAACACCCTCGGCACGGTCAACCCCGTCGCCGAACTGGCGGACATCGCCCACGACCACGGCTCGCTGATCTTCGTCGACGGGGCCCAGGCCGTCCCCACCCGGCCCGTCGACGTGGCCGCCATCGACGCCGACTTCTACGCGTTCTCGGGTCACAAGATGGCCGGCCCCACCGGCATCGGCGTGCTGTACGGCAAACGGCACATCCTCGAGGCCCTCCAGCCGTATCTCTACGGCGGGGGCATGATCGAGAAGGTCACCTTCGAGGACTCGACCTGGGCCGAACTCCCCTGGAAGTTCGAACCCGGGACCCCGGCGATCGCCGAGGCCGTCGGGCTCGAGGCCGCGGTCGACTATCTCGAGGACATCGGCATGGACCGCGTCCAGGCCCACGAGGAGGAACTGGCCGCCTACGCCTACGAGCAACTGGCCGGGGAGGGCGACGTCGACCTCTACGGCCCGGAGCCCGGGCCCGATCGGGGCGGGCTGGTGAGTTTCAACCTCGAGTCCGTCCACGCCCACGACCTGGCCTCGATCATGAACGACCACGTGGTCGCGATCCGGGCGGGTGACCACTGTACCCAGCCGCTCCACGACAAACTCGGGGTGGCCGCCTCCGCGCGAGCCTCCTTTTACGTCTACAACACCCGCGAAGAGGTCGATCGGCTGCTCGAGGGGATCGAGAGCGCACGAGAGCTGTTTTCCTGATCTGACGGCTGGTCCCACGGGCCGACCCACCACCCGCAGGGACAAACGAACACGCTTTTGCCCACCCCAGGTCCTCTCGAGGACATGTACCGCGCTGGCGCGTTCGTCGCCGAGTACATCTCGCCGACGACCGACGAGCAGGTCCAGCCCAACGGCGTCGACCTCACCCTCGACGTCGTGTTCGAACAGCTCGAGCCGGGACGCATCACCCGCGGCGGCAAGGAGATCGGCGACCGCGTGGCACGCCCGCTCGAGGAACTCGAGGGGAAAGCTCCAGACACGTACTACCTCCCGGCGGGGTCGTACGTCGTCCGCTACGGCGAGCGAATCGCCATCCCCGAGGGCCACGTCGGCTTCGTCTATCCGCGGTCGTCACTCATGCGCAACTCGTGTATGCTGAACACGGCCGTCTGGGATGCCGGCTACGAGGGTCGCGGAGAGGGGCTGTTGCAGGTCCACCACGACATCGAACTCGAGCGTGGCGCCAGGATCGCTCAGCTGGTCCTCGCCGAGGCCGATCACGAGGACGTCTACGACGGCAGTTACCAGGGCGAGAACCTCTGATCAGCACGGCCTGCAGCGAGCGACGAAAGCCCGGTCCTTTTTGCAGCCACACCCCCTTGAGGCGGGTACCATGATGGCGACGACCCACGTCTTCGTCGGGCTGGCGCTTGTCGCGCCGGTCGCCTACGCCGCTCCCGAACTGGCGTGGCCACTCGCCGTCGGCGCAATCATCGGCGGGCTGGCCCCGGACCTCGATCTGGTTGGTCGTCACCGTCGAACGCTCCACTTTCCCGTCCTGGGGGCGGCGGTCGGCCTTCCTGCAGTTGGGCTGGCACTGCTCGCCCCATCGGCGTCGACCGCCGGCCTCGCGGCGTTCGCCCTGGCTGCCTGGATCCACGCGCTCACGGACGCCGCCGGCGGCGGACCCGAGATGGATCCCTGGACGAACCCCACCGATCGGGCCGTCTACGACCACCGTCGCGGTCGCTGGATCCGGCCTCGGCGCTGGATCAGGTACGATGGCGCGCCCGAGGACGCCCTCCTCGGGGCGATCCTCGCCGTCCCCGCACTCGTGGTCTTCGACGGCTTCGTTCGCCGCCTCATCGTCGGTTGCCTGCTCGTCTCGCTGGTCTATGCGGTCCTCCGGCGACGGCTCCTGGCGTGGGTTCCCGACTGGCTCGAGTGAGACGGCGTGCTGTCGCCTCGTTTCGGTGAGTGTCCACTCGGACGAGCAGTAACGGGGAAACCGTACAGCAGACCGTCTGGAGCCTCGAGGCGGTTCGAAACGATATCCGTGGGATCGCGCCAGTCCGGCGAGAGAGCCGTAACACTAAGGATCCACCCACTCGCCCACTCGCACGTGTACGACCTCGTCGCCGTCGCCTCGACGCCGGACCTGCTCCGGCTCGTGGCCGTGCCGGTCTTCGCCTGGGCTGCCGTGCGGGACGTGAAGACCCGCCGGATTTCGAGTGACGTCTGGATCCCGCTGTCGGTGCTGGCGCTCGCGCTGTTCCTCTGGGAGGGGACAGTCGCCTACCGGGCCGGAGGGCTCGCCTGGACCCAGGAGTTTCTGGTCCCGGCAACGATGAGCCTCGGCGTCGTCGTCCCCCTGGCGTACCTGTTCTGGTGGTTCGGGGGCTACGGCGGGGCCGACGCGAAGGCGCTGCTGGTGATCGCGCTCCTGTTCCCGACGGTGCCGACGTACACCCTCGTGGGTGTGACGTTCCCGTTCGCGACCCCGGATCTCCTGACGCCGTTTTCGCTCACCATCCTCACGAACGCCGTTATTTTCGGCGCCGCCCTCCCGCTCGTCCTGGCCGTTCGCAACGCCGCCGCGGGTCGGTTCGACCGGGTCATGATCGTCGGCTGGCCGACCCACTGGCGGGAGGTGGGGGCTACTCACGGCCGATTGCTCGAGACGCCCGAGGGGCGAACTCGGCGCGGCCTCGATCTGGACGCACTGCGAATGTACCTCCGGTGGCGCGGCCTCGATCTGGAGACCCTACGACGGGACCCCGATACGTACCGCGATCCGGCGAGTCTGCCAGCGGAACCGAACCCGCCGACTGACGGGGCGGTGCACGCCGTCGTGGGTGCGGAGACGGCGGGCGACGACGAACCGCAGACGGGCTCGACATCCCTCGAGTCACAGGCGGCCCCGGCGGCCGAGTCCGACCAGGGAGGGACACGGGGGCCGGCGGCGGACCCCGCGGACCCGTGGGGCGCCGAGGCATTCCTCGCGGATATCGAGGGGACGGCCTACGGCACCGACCCCGACACGCTCCGAGGCGGCCTCGAGGTGCTGACCAGCGCCGAGCGGGTCTGGGTCTCCCCCGGCACGCCGTTTCTCGTCCCCGTCTTCGTCGGACTCCTCGTGGCGCTCGTCTACGGAGATCTGCTGCTCTCGGCGGTCGTCTGAGCGGCGGCCTGGGCGAACGTTTTCACCCCCCGCGACCGTTGGCCTCCATATGACCTCGATCGACGAAAAGCGAGTCTACGGCGACCGAACGGGCGCGACCGTCGCCTACGTCGCCAGCGAACAGGGGCTCTGTCGCCTTCGCGTCTCGGGGGCGAGCGTCGGTGAATTTGGGCTGCTCGAGCGAACGCCAATTCGGGGGCTCGCGGTGGACACGGCGAGCGGTGACCGAACGACCGTCGCCCTCACGACGCCCGATGACGTGCTCGTCGCCATCGCTTCGGAGGATCGAGGCGGCGGTCGGGGGGGAGACGCGGGCCTCGAGATACGGGCCACGGGGTTCGGACCGGCCACTGCGGTTGGCATCCACGACGGCAGCCTGCTCGCAGCGACCGACGAGGGAGAGGTGGCTACGCGATCGCTCGACCACGTTGCCCGTGACCCAGACGGGGTCGGGGACGACGACTGGCGAACGGTCACGCGAGGGGTGAGAGACGACACGATGGGCGACGACGCGACGGCAAGCAACGCGTCGGGATCGACCGTGTGCGCCATCGACGGCCCCCTCGTCGCCACCGACCGGGGGCTCCGCCGGGTCCTCGACGATCGCCTCGTCGACGCCGGCCTCGAGGACGTTCGGGCCGTGTCAGCGCCAGGCGTTCCCCTCGCTGCCACCGGCGACGGGCTGTACAAACTGGGCAACGGCTGGATGCGCCTCCTCGAGGGCGCGTTCACGACCGTGACGGCCGACCCCGCAACTCCCCCCGGCTCGATTTCGAGCGCCCACGCCGTCGACGATGCGGGGGACCTGTGGGCGTACGACGCAGCCGGCAGCCACTCGGACGCCCCACCAGCCGACGGTTCGAGCTGGGGACAACTCCAGTCGGGGACGCTCGAGGCGGCCGGACGGGTCGTCGATGTCGCCTACGGGGAGCGGACTTACGCGGTGACCGACGACGGGGTCTTGCTCGCGAGCACGGACGACACCGGACACGCGAGCTGGCGATCTCATCCCATCGGGCTGACGGGCGTGAACGGGCTCGTTGTCGACCCACGCACGAGGTGACCACTTCCAAACACGGCGACGGGGCCACGGGCCACAGGGGATGGCGAACCAGCCCCACGCCTCGAGCGGGAAGACCAGCGCCGCCTGTCTGACGGGCGTCTGACGGGGAGTTATGCGTTGGGACGACTAGTCGCCCGACAATGCAACAGTGTTCACGGCGACGGGTGCTCGCCGCAGGTGGGGTCGTCGGCGCGGTCGCGGTCGCCGGCTGTCTCGGCGATGACAGCGGTGAGGGATCGGCGGACTCGGAGCCATCGGGGACGCAACTCGGGGACATCAGGATCGAAAACATCGGGGAGGACGAACATACGATTGACGTCCTCGTCGAGTTCGAGGGCGAGATCGAACACTGGTCGACCCACGAGTTCGACGCGGAGAGCGACGGCGTGACCATCGAACCCGACTGGCCGGAGGACCCGGGGGAGTTCCGGGTGACCGTCCGTATCGACGGGCGTGAGTTTACCCAGCGGACGCCGAGTGATCTCAACGAACCGGACTGTACCAACCTCATCGTCTTCATCGAGCGCGACGGCTCGCTCACCGTCAGCAGTGCCACCGAGGGCGGTCCCTGTGGCAACGGTGACGTCGATCCTGACGAGGCCGAAGCCGTCGAGGACGACGCCTCGAGCAACGAGTCCTGAACGGGATTGGCGGGGTCAGGTCCCGCCGCCCTCAGGCGGCAGGTCGCCGGTCAGCGGCGGTAATCGATGGGCACCAAGACACTGAGACGACTGCTCCGGGGAGTCCCACCCAGCAACCACACCGTCCCAGCAGACTCGCCCGCGGCCGAACACAATCGGTTTTACCCAGGAGGCTGTGCCCTCGAGTATGACCACCATCGTCAGCGGGTCGGCCAGCCAGTCCCTCGCGGCGGCGCTGGCCCGCGAACTCGGGGCGAGGCTCGCCCCAGTCGAGTACGACCGGTTCCCCGACGGCGAACTGTTCGTCGCCCTCGACCGGGACCTCGCGGAGTCGAGCCTCGACGGCGAGCGCGTGATCGTCGTCGGCGCGACGGCCTCGAGTGACGCCCACGTCGAACTGCTCTGTCTCCAGGACGCCGTCCGCGAGGCCGGCGCGAGCGAACTCATCACGATTCTCCCGTACATGGGCTATGGTCGTCAGGACGAGGCGTTCGAACCCGGCCAGCCCGTCTCGGCTCGCGCGATGGCCCGGGCCATCTCCAGCGGGACGGATCGAGTCCTGGTCGTCACCCCCCACGAACGCGACGTCTGTTCGTTTTTCGAGCCGACCGCGACGGCCGTCGACGGGGCAGCGGTCCTCGCCGATCCGCTACCCGCAGCCCTCGAAGACCCCGTCTTTCTCGCCCCCGACGCCGGCGCGACGGGGCTGGCCGAAACCGTTCGGGACGCCTACGGGCGCGGCACCACCGACCACTTCGAGAAGACCCGCCACTCGGGAACGGACGTCGAAATCACCCCGAGCAACGTGGCCGTCGCCGGCCGGGACGTCGTCGTCGTCGACGACATCGTCGCCACGGGCGGCACGATGAGCCAGGCCGTAGGCGTACTCCAGGACCGGGACGCCTGTCGCGTGTTCGTCACCTGCGTCCATGCGCTGCTGGCCCGCAACGCCCTCACCCGGCTCTGGGGGGCCGGCGTCGAGGCCATCTACGCCACCGACACCCTCGAGCGATCGGTCACCACCACCTCGGTCGCCCCCGTGATCGCGGACGTCCTATCGTAGCCACTGAACGTCGTTCCAGACACCCGCTCGGGCTCAAGGGTCAGAACCGGTACGTCAGGATCGGGTCCGGCCTCGAGGACGGACCAGGATGTGGATTCGAACCGAACGCGACGGCTGATCCGAGGCCAAAGCGAGCCACGACCTGGACCCGGACTTCGATCTGGACCCAGCCCCGAAACCGGACCCGACGCTGATCGACGGCTTCCCACCCACTCCCATGCGAGCCTATCCTGCCTCATCCCCTCCACAACCCAGTACCGCCACGCCAGAAGCAAGTCCCAATCGTCGATTTCCCTGACGTGAGGACGTTGCCGTCCGTTCTACAGCACACGGTATGGGCCGCCAAACCGGTCTCGGGCGTCGGTCAACCGTCCGAGCAGATTGGTAGCGAGGGGCTAACCAAGGGCTTCGACGGTGGTGCTCGAGGATAGCCATGACCGACGACCCCGAGGACTTCTCGGACGTCACCCCCGATCCGGAGGGCGTCCTCGAGGAGTTCGGCATCGACGACCTCACGGACCTCATCGACCAGGCGACGGACGACGGGCCCGACGCCCAGGACAGACACGACCCAGCGACCGACGACGCCATCGACGCCACCGACTGTGTCGCCAGCGACCTCTTTGCCGAACTGGGCAGGGTCGCCCGCGAGCTCGAGGCGAGCGAGAGCGTCGAGCGCTCACCGCCCGGGCTGGCCGAGGGTACCACCGTTGGGTTCGACGAGACGAACGTTCCGAATCCCGAAGCTGAGGGCGACCGAGACGCGGGTGTGACCCCCGGCGAGCGCTTCGCCGCTACCTGGGAGCGCACACGCAAAGAATCGGAAACCGGCTGGTCCGGCGAACACGCCGGGGCCAGCCAGGAGGCCACCAGCGCTGGCCTCACCCTCTCGGGGCCCAGCCCCGAACCGATCAGGATCCCGAACGACGCGTTTGGCACCGTGTAGCGGACCGGGGCATGGTGTGTGCCGCGAAACGCCAACAGCGCCGATCAGGCCTCACTCGCCTGGGCCTCGAGCCTCCGGACCACGCCGACGGCCCCCGCGGCACCGATCAGCGCCGGGCCGAGCGGAGTTGGGCCAGAGGGTGCAGTGGCGACAGCGCTCGAGGCCTCGACGGCACCTGCAGGCGTCCACGGGCCCGCAGCCCCGAACACGCTCTCGAACCCGAGGCGAACGTAGCCGAGGTACGGGATGCGGAACATGGCCTTGCCCGCCGTCCACTCGGATTTGACGACCGTCGTGTCGGCGCCGACGTTCGACGTCCACTGGTCGTAGCCCTGGTTGGCGTCACCGATAGTGACGAACCCGTCGTGGGGGGCCGGACAGGACCGGACCTCCTCACAGCCGGCCCCGTTGAGGTTGTCGGCGTCTGCCCGCTCGTCGACCCAGTTTTCGTCCTCCTCGACCCAGTAGGCGGCCCGGTGGATCACCGGCGTCTCCCCCGGATTGCCGTCAGGGAGGAAGATGATGACGTCGCCGTCACCGCCGAACTTGTCGTGGCCCGACTCCGCGCCGCGATCACCGGGCACGATCCCGGTGTCGGCGACGGCTCCGTCACCCACGAACCGCTCGTTCTCGACGACGAAGATCATATCTCCGCGCTCCATGTTCGGTTCCATACTCCCGCTCTCGACGGCGACCATCGGTGGCCAGACGCCGCTGACGCCAAAGAGAATCAGGCCGATCACTAACACGAGGGCGACACTGCTCGCGACGTCCCGGATGGCGACGATCGTTCCGTCGTCGGTCGTGAGGAACCAGCGAACGACGCCATCGTGCTCGATCGTCACCGCATCCGGGTCGTGACTCGGGGGTTTCGGTCGGTCGTCGAGGTGGGGCGGATGCTCGGCCGCCGTATTCTCACCACGGGAGGTATCGCTCGTCGTCGGATCCGCATCGGCGTTCGAGGCGTCCACACGGGGGTGGCGGTCTTCGCGCTCGGCGCCACCCGGTTCGGACGGATCGCTGCCGGTGATGCTGTCGTCCGAATCGCCCGACTGGCTGCCATCAGAGCGTCGCGAATCCGTCGGTGGGTCTCGAGGCCCGTCCGTCTCTGGGCGGCGACGGGAGCCATCGTCCGGATGGCCGTCGTCTTCGGCCGCCTCGTGTGGCCGCTCGCCGCCGTCCTCGTTCATCGCCCTCGGGTTTGGGAGCGCCGGCAATCAACGTTTTGTTCGCCTGGCGGTTCGCCACGCTTTTATCGGTTTGCGCGAATGCCAGTATCGTGCCGCTCGAGGGTCCGGCGAGAATCGTCAGGGAACTCACCAGCCACGGCTACAACGCCGAGCGAGAGGCCGTCACCCTGCTCGCGGGTGCCGACCGGCCAGGGGCCGTCCTGGAGGGCGTCATCGAGACTGTCCCCGACGACGCCCTCGTCGTGACGACCGAGCACGTCCGAACGGCAATGGGGACCGTCGAAGCGGGTAACGAAGCGGCGGTGCGTGCGGCCAACGTGACCGAGACCCAGAGCCAACGCAACAGCGAACCGACGATCGAATCCTCGAGTGAGTCCGCCGGCAACGCGGGCATCGAGACCACGTCCGGAACCGAGACCACTCCGGCCCCATCCCCGGACGAAGACCCCTCCGTTTCAACTGGAGACCGCACCCCAGTACCGACTCAAGGCGGTGGTGAGGATCGACCTGAAACGAGGGGGGCTCGCAAGCCAATCGACCCGAGCAAACAGGCGGTCGCCATCGCCAACGACATGACTGGCGAGAGTACGGGGACCGGCGAGTACAAGGACTTCGTCGCCGTGTTTCGGGATCGCCTCGAGCGCCTGGGCTCGAAGCTCAAGGGTCGGGTCAACCACCGACCAGCGACCTCGATCCAGTCGATGCCCGGCGGCGGCGAGGTCGGGATGGTGGGGCTGGTCAACGACGTCCGCTCGACGGCCAGTGGCCACTGGCTGATCGAACTCGAGGACGCCACCGGGACCTTTCCCTGGCTGGTGATGAAGGATCGCGAGTACGCCGACCTCGTCGACGAGTTGCTCTGTGACGAGGTGCTGGCGATGGAGGGAACCCTCGCCGACGACTCGGGGATCGCCTTCGTCGATTCGATGTACTTCCCCGACGTCCCGCGGACCCACGAACCCTCGACGGCCGATCGCCACGTCCAGGCCGCGCTCATCAGCGACGTCCACGTCGGCAGCCAGGAGTTCATGGCCGACGCCTGGAACGCCTTCACCGACTGGTTACACACGGAGGCGGCCCAGCACGTCGAATATCTCCTGATCGCCGGGGACATGGTCGAGGGCGTCGGCGTCTACCCGAACCAGGACGAGGAACTCGAGGTCGTCGACATCTACGACCAGTACGAGGTGTTCAACGAGTACCTCAAGCAGGTTCCCGGCGACCTCGAGATCGTGATGATTCCCGGCAACCACGACGCCGTTCGCCTCGCGGAACCCCAACCGGGCTTCGACGAGCGCCTCCGGGGGATCATGGACGCCCACGATCCCCGGATCGTGAGCAATCCCTCCACCGTGACGCTCGAGGGCGTTTCCGTCCTCCTCTATCACGGGGTGAGCCTGGACGAGGTGATCGCCGAACTCCCGGCGGAGAAGGCGAGTTACGACGAGCCACACCGGGCGATGTACCAGTTACTCAAAAAGCGCCACGTCGCCCCGCAGTTCGGCGGCCACACCAGGTTGGCCCCCGAAGAGAGGGACTACCTGATCATCGACGAGGTGCCCGACATCTTCCACACGGGCCACGTCCACAAACTCGGGTTCGGGAAGTATCACAACGTGCTCGCGATCAACTCCGGGTGCTGGCAGGCCCAGACCGATTTCCAAAAGAGCGTCAACATCGACCCGGACGCGGGGTACGCCCCGATCGTGGATCTGGACACCCTCGACGTGACCGTTCAGAAATTCTCCTAGCTCGAGGGCTGGTGAGGTCATTTGGATCCGTCTGACAGGGTCGGTCCGGTCACTTCCCTCGCTCTGAGCGCCAGACTTATATAAGAAATACAGAAAGAAGTATCCCATGCTGACGATGAGCATTCCGGCCAGCTTCAAGCCACTCATTGGAGTGGTGTTTATCATGATTGCTATAGCTGCATCTCTCTCCTTTGAGATGTTGTTTAGCGTTACATTTCTCTTTGCGTTATTGTTCCTCGTTGCTGTCGTGACCGCAACATATGCTGGAGCAATGATGGCATTGGAGGAATTTTTTGACGAGCAAAACCACAAACACTCGAAGAACGGTCCTCGGTGAACCGCCCTTCTGTATTGCTCGGTGGTGCCTCGAGGAAGTGGGCCAATCGTCTACCAGCTATAGTAACAATTGAAACGATTTCCACACCCTCACAGTGAGTCGGCTCAGAACCGGTTTATGACCGGTTCTGAGCCATGGTCTCGTGAGGGTGTGTGCAATGACGTTCAGTGGCTACTACAGTCTCGAGGGCCCGAACCAGCCGAATTACTTATCGGACTTTGTTTATGAACTGTCGGCCCAATCGGTCGAGGGGGGCCACCCTACAATCCGTTCAGGACGATGTACCGAACGCCGATGATCCGCTCGTCGGCCTCGAGTTCGGCCTTCGCTTCCTCGGGCACCATCTGATCGACGTTGTAGACGGTGAGCGCTTCCCCACCGATCGTCTCGCGAGCGTTGAACATCCCCGCGATGTTGACGTCGTGATCACCCATCACGGAGCCGATGAGGCCAATGACGCCCGGCTCGTCCGTGTTCCGGGTGACCACCATCTTGCCGTGGGGGATGGCGTCGACGCGGTAGTCGTCGATGCGGACGATGCGCGGGTCCTCGCCCGCGAACAGGGTCCCGTCGACGGTGACCGACTCGCCGTCGGTCGCGACCGTCACCGAAACGAGACTCTGGAAATCCTCGCTCTGCCGGCTCTTCGATTCGGTGACGTCGACCCCGCGATCCTGGGCAATCTGGGGCGCGTTGACCGCGTTCACCTGCCACTCGAGTGGCTCGAAGACGCCCTTCAGCGCCGAGGCGGTGACGAACTCGACATCCTCCTCGGCGATGTCGCCCTCGTACCTGACCTCGATGGATTCGATCCGGGCGTCGAGAACCTGGGCAGCGATCTTCCCCGCCGTCTCGGCGAGGTTGATGTAGGGCTCCAGTCGCGGGAACGCGCTCTCGTCGATCGAGGGGGCGTTCAGCGCGTTGGCGACCGGCTCGTCGGCGAGGGCGGCGACGACCTGGGCGGCCGTCGAGGTCGCGACGTTCTCCTGGGCGGCCTCCGTCGAGGCCCCGAGGTGGGGCGTCACGATGACGTCGTCGACGTCGAGCAGTGGCGAGTCCTCGTGGAGGGGTTCCTCGCGGAAGACGTCCAGAGCCGCGCCCGCAACCGTGCCATCCTCGACTTTCATCGCGAGGGCGTCCTCGTCGACGATCCCGCCACGGCCGACGTTGACGAGGTGGCCTGCACCCAGTTTGTCGAGTTCGTCCTCGCCGATCAACCCCTCGGTTTCGGGCGTGAGCGGCGTGTGAATCGTCAAAAAGTCCGCGCGCTCGAGACAGGTCTCGAGGTCGACGAGTTCCGCACCGATGCGGGCGGCGCGCTCCTCGGAGATGTAGGGATCGTAGGCGACGAGTTCCATGCCGAGGGCGTCGAGTTTCTTCGCGACCTCCTGGCCCACCCGGCCGAGGCCGACGATCCCCAGGATCTTCCCGTTGAGTTCGGTTCCGAGGTAGTCGCCTTTGGCCCACTCACCGAGCGTCAGGCGGGCGTGGGCCTGCGGGATCGAGCGGGCGGTCGCGAACGTCATCGCGACGGTGTGTTCGGCCGCCGCACGGACGTTCCCCTCCGGGGCGTTTGCCACGATGACGCCCTCGTCGGTGGCCGCCTCGATGTCGATGTTGTCGACGCCGATGCCAGCGCGCCCGACGATCACCAGTTCCTCGCCGGCCTCGAGAACCGACCGCGTCACCTCGGTCCCGGACCTGACAATCAGGGCGTTCGCCGACGAGACTGCCTCGAGGAGGGCCGCACCCTCGAGGTCGTACCCCGTCTCGACTTCGTGACCTGCCGCCCGCAATACGTCCAGACCCGCATCATCGATCGGGTCCGTGACCAGCACGTGCATGTGGGAGTGAATCCACCCGACGGGGTAAACCCTTGCGAAGTGCACGGACCGTGGATGCTACACGGTGATGAGGACGGCCCCGATCACCACCAGCGTCGCCCCCACGAGGACGCCGCGTGTCACCCGCTCGAGGTCGCGCAGGAAGACCGCCGCAAAGACCAGGGTCACGAGCGGCGCCGTCGCCACGAGCGGGTCGACGATGGCGATCCGACCCGCCTCGAGGCCCAGGGCGATCATGAGCGACAACATCGCGACGGTGGTCAAGAGGCCGCTGACGGCGAAGTAGCCGTAGCTCTCTCGGGGAAGCCTCCGAAACGTCGACACCTGACCGCGGGCGACGGCGTAGCCGACGAGTACTACGAAGCCCGCCAGCTCGTTGATTGTCACCGCCTCCAGAGCCGTGATCGAGCCCTCGAGCAGGCCGTAGCGTCGGGCGACGTTCGCCACGGCGAAGGTGAGGGCGGCGGCGATGGGCCAGACCAGGTCTCGCATGGTCCAGCCCTCGAGATCGCCCCCGCGGGCAGTCGCGAGGAGGGTGAGGCCGAACACGATGACGACGATGCCGGTGGCGGTCACGGCGTCGACGCCCTCGCCGAGCCAGGGGATGGCGATGAGTGTGGCGAACAGCGGGCGGGAACTCAGGATGGCGCTGTTGATGCTCGCGCCCACGCGATCGACACCGACGAAGATGGCGATCCGGCCGAGTGCCGTTCCGATGGCTCCCGCGAAGACGAAGATGGCCACAACCTCGAGGGTGAGCCCGGCGAAGCCCCCGAAGCCGTAGAGGAGAGCGATGGCCAGCAGGTAACAGCCGAGTTCGACGACGACCACGACCAGCGACGCCTGGACGGCGTCGCCACCGGCGGCCATCCCCCGCTTGTCGAAGATGGGGGCGAGCCCCCAGAGAAGCGCCGGAATGAGGGCGAACACCAGCACCTCGGTGGAGGCAGTGCTCACGACTGGTCACCGACGACGAGATCGTTGGCCCTCATGGCCCCCCACTCGGCGCTCGAGGGGAGTCAACGTTGCGCTCGCTGTGCACAAAGCTGGGGAGAGGCCACTATACTGTCTGGCCACTGGGCGGTGTGGGAGGCGTGCTTGCCGAACCCACCCTGGGTCCCCCTCGCTCGTGACTCGAGGCCGCCTCTCTCGAGCGTGGCCACGATACAGTTCGGACAACTGCGCCATCGCTACAATATCTGTATCGTGTTAGTACAATAGATATAGTAGAGTGCGACAGAGACGATAGAATGGGCGACAGCAACTCAGGTCCCCTGCAACGAGAGCCACCACAGGCCATCAGGCTGCGCCTGTCCGCCCCCCACGCAGCATCCGGAGCCCCGCCTGTACGAAGACGGCCAATACCGCCCACTTCCAGGTGATGGCGGCCAGGCCCAACAAAAGGACACCACGCAACCGGTGGCCCGTCTCGAGGGCGCGCTTTGCCTCGAGGGCGACCGAGAGGACGGTGAGCGAGCGGGTTGCCCGCGAACTGAGGAAGCGAGTGAGTGCCATACCGTGAGCAAGAGCCGCGGACGGGTAAGGATGGTGCCGGCACGTGTCGGCGTTGGGTCGCCAGCTCGAGTGGGGCTCTGAAGACCTGAGCGGTCGGAATCCAGCGGGGCTCGGGAAGCCGTGGGCAATCAACAGACCGAATCCAGCCTCGTGAGCGCTCACTCGGGGTCGAAGCCACCGGCCAGGCGATCGAGAGCGACCAGCGCGACCGCCCCGACGAGCGTCCAGCCGGCCGCCACGAGCACCGTCTCGGTCGTCCAGGCCGTCGTCTCGCTGATGTTGTGCAGCGGGGCCGGCGTCGACCCCGCGATGAGACTCACCAGAAAGAGCAGCGTCAAGTTTCGCTGGCGCTCGAGCGCCGCCCGCACGAGCCGGGCGATCGTGACGAGCCCCACGAGGCCGCCGAGCACGAACACGACGACCACCGAGCCGGGATCGATGAGGGGCCCGAGTGAGCCACCACGCGGGAGCGCCGCCAATCCAGAGAGGAAGGCACTCAGCTGGTCAGAGAGGAAAACGTACTGCCCCAGGAGGAGGAGGATGAGTGCCCCGGAGATGCCAGGAAGGATCATCGCACTGATGGCGAGGACACCCGCGAGGAAGACCACCGTCAACCCGCTCCCGGGCAACGTCAGGACGTTCGCGGCGACCAGCAGGGCGAGCGTGATGCCGGCCAGGGCAACGGCGGCGTGGCGCGGGCACGTGAGCGTCAAACTTCGATACAGCACCAGCGCCGAGGCACCGATGAGGCCGGTAAAAAAGCCATAGAGGGCAACTGGATGGGTGGCCGCGAGCGTCGACACCGCCCCGGCGATGAGCGCCACCGCGGTGACCATGCCCACGCCGAGTGGCAACAGGAAACCGACGTCCATCTCGAGCAGTGATTCGCGGGCCTCGGCCCGCCGGTCGGCCCGGAGTCCGCCGACCACCGACAGGAGGCGACCGGGCGTGACCGCCGTGATCGCGGCGATCAATCGACTGTAGAAGCCAAGCAGCAGGGCGACGGTCCCCCCGGAGACGCCCGGCAAGGCGTCGGCGCTGCCCATACAGAGCCCGTAGGCGTAGATCCGGAGAACCGCGAGGCGATCGACGGCACGCTCCTCGAGGCTATACCCCATCGGCCACCCCGGAGGTCGATGACGTGGATGCTTCGATCGGGGGCACCCGACCCCATCGAGTCGTGGTGTGTCCGTCGACGACTCGAGGGAAGCGCAGGCTCATTGCGCGTATCGTACCGGTTGCAGGATATAAAACGGTTCCACTCGACACAGCGTGTGCGAGGGGCGCTTGCGGGGGTTCTGGGAGGGTGCCCGCCGAGTGTCGGGCGTCGGGGGCCGAGTGTCGACATGGAACGCTCGTCGGGACGTGACGCCGGCGTCCCCTATCAGACGAGCGCAGATCCTCAGCGATCCGGTACGCGCAATCACCGAGAAAGGGCCACAGCAAACCGCCTCAGTCGTCCCCTTCGACACCACCATCCGCCGCCGGCTGTACCCCATCCTCGAGGAACCGATCCTGGAGGCCACCCGTGGGCAGCATACACCGGTCTTTCTGGCCGAACCACCGGTACCGACGGGCGGCGACGAAATCGTACAGCCAGTTCCGGAATCCAGCGGGAAGGACCCGGAAGGGCCACAGCGCACGGTAGGGCAATCCCAGGTGGTAGGCCGTCCGCAGGACGGCACCCGACTTGACGTACGCTCGGTCGCCCTCGATCAACACGACGGACTCGAGGGCGTCCGTGGGGAGGTCGTGAGCCTCGAGCAGCTCGCGGCCGGCGGGCGACTGGAGGGAGGCGAAATGGAACACCTCGTCGTCGTCCCGTGGGGCGATGAACTGGACGAACCCGTTACAGAGGTTGCAGACGCCGTCGAAGAGTACGATGGGGGCGTCCTCGGGAATGTCGTCGGACATCTCGTTACCCCCAGCTACGGGCGATCGACAGTTCAGGGTTCCGGTCCCCCGCCGTTGGCACCGCCATCCCCCGCACCCGTGTACGCGCCCCCGATCACTTCGCGCATCCGCTCGGCGGTGATCTGGCCGACGCCGTCGGCCTCCTGTAACTCGTCCTCGCTCGCGATCATCACCGCCTCGACGGTGCCGAAGGTCTCGAGCAGCGACCGGGCGGTCACCGGGCCGATTTCGGCGATCGAGGAGACGACGTACTCCTGCTGTTCGCTCAATGTCTTCGCTCCCTTCTCGCCGTGGACGGACACCTCGCGACTCGAGAGTTCCTGTTCGCGTGTGGCCATCGTCGCCAGTAGTTCCATCGTGTCCGTCTCGCCCTCGCTCCGGAGGACGCTCGCACCGAAGTCGACGGCGAGACTCGAGAGCGCGCCACGGATGGCGTTCGGGTGGACGTCCCGCTGCTCGTAGAGGCCCGCTCCCTCGACGATCACGACGGGGCGGGCGTAGTGGCGGGCCATCGCCCCGACCTGCTCGAAGACCGAGCGATCGCCGCCGACGAGGGAATCGACGAAATCGCCGACCGATTTTCGCTCGACTGCGACTCGATCGGAGCAGATGTAGTCGCCGACCTCGAGGGTCTCGAGTCGGACGTCGATCGTCTCGCGCCGGGAGAGGTCGCGGGCGATGTTGGCGTCCATCTCCCGCTGGTCGGCGACGACCTGGACGGTGTCCGTTTCGGGGTCGGTGCTGGGGACGGGCGCGGATTCCGGTTCGGTGTCTGCGTCGCCGTCAATGTCGGATTCGGGATCCGAATCGACGTCGTCGTCGGACTCGACAGCCCCACTCGAGGCGTCACTGTCGTCATCGGCGTCAGTGGCATCCGAGACGCCGGCGAAGTCCTGTAACCCCGGCTGTTCACGAACCCCCTCGCTTCCACTCGAACGCCCGCCCGCTGCTTGCGGTTTGTCGTCCCCTCGGTCCACTTTCGCTCCGGTGTCGAACGCCGCCAGCGACTGCTGGCTGTCGTCGAGTTCGGCCTCGAGGTCGCTGGCCATGCCCTTGAGTTCCCGGAGTTCGCTCTCCATCTCCTTCTCGCGGCGACGTGAGATCCAGAAGTACGCCTCGTCGCGGGTGTCCTCGGCCATGAGGACGACGACGCGACCCGCCGATTGTCGACCGGTGCGGCCCTTCCGTTGAATGGAGCGAATCGCCGTCGGGACGGGCTCGTAAAACAGAACGAGGTCGACCTCGGGGACGTCGAGTCCCTCCTCGGCCACGCTCGTCGACACCAGGACCTCGAAGGCGCCTGCTCTGAAATCGTCGAGGACGTCCTGTTGTTGGGTCTGGGTCATCCCGTCGGAGCCCTCGCGATCGCCCTGCCCCACGAACCGACGGGCGTCGAAACTCGTGTTCAGGAAGTCGGTGAGCGCCTCCGCCGTGTCCCGCGATTCCGTGAAGACGATCACGCGCTCGCCACCCTCGAGCCCCAGCGTCTCCGCGAGCAGCATCCGCGCCTTGCGGTACTTGGGGTGGAGGTCGTCGTAGGATTCGGCGCGTCGCATCGCCTCCCTGACCCGGGGGTCACTCACCAGCCGCTGGCTGGCCTTCGAGGCCCCCGACGAGCGAGCCTGGTTGCGCTGGCGCTCGAAGTACCGCCGCAGGGCCTCGACGCTCTGGGTCTCGACGAGGGTGACCGCCTGGCGGAGTTTCATCACCTCGGCGTGGACGGACATCCCCTTGAACCCCTCCGACTGGTCGTTGTTGATCAGTTGCTGTAACTCCGCCCGCATCCGGTTCAGGTCCTGCTGGGACTGGTCGGGCTGGGTCGAGCGCGCGACGCCCAGTTCCTTCAGTTTCTCGAGGCGCTCGGTGATCACCTCGTTGAGCGCGTCACGGATCTCCAGGACGTCCGCCGGGAGGTCGATGCGTTCCCACTCGACGTCCGTCTCGTGGGTGAACTCGGCGACGTCGGCGTCGTCCTCGGTCATCACCTCGACCTCCCGCAAACCCAGGTTGGCACAGACCTCGAGGATCGCCTCCTCGTCCCCGCCAGGCGAGGCGGACATCCCGGTGACGAGGGGCTGCTGGGCGTCGGCGTGGTACCGTTCGGCGATGTAGTTGTAGGCGTAGTTGCCGGTCGCCCGGTGACACTCGTCGAAGGTGATGTGGGTGACGTCGGCCAGCGAGATGCGCGAGCCCACGAGGTCGTTCTCGATCACCTGTGGGGTCGCCATGACGACCGTCGCCTCTTGCCAGAGGGCCGCTCGATCGTCCGGACTCACGTCGCCGGTGAAGACGACGATCTCCTCGTCCGGAATCCGGAGCGCCTCCCGGTAGAAGTCGGCGTGTTGCTGGACGAGTGGTTTCGTGGGCGCGAGCATCAACGATTTCCCACCGATCTCCTCGAGCCGTCGCGCGGTCACCAGCAGGCTGACGGTCGTCTTCCCCAGTCCCGTGGGGAGACAGACCAGCGTGTGGTCGTTCGCCGCCGTCCCCGCGAGTTTCAGCTGATAGAGCCGTCGCTCGAGGAAGTCCGACTCGAGCAGCGGGTGTTCGATCGACGGGGACGTCTCGTCCGTCGCGGCCATTGTCAGGGCTTCGGCGTGCGATCGGTTAAGCGTTGGTGAATCGAGGTGAAAGTGAAGCCGGGGCCAAGCGCCCCCGAACAGGCACGTGTTCCGGCGGAGTGGTCCCGAAGAGGTGTAGGGGTTGCGTGTCCATGCGCAGGCACGTGCTCTCGCCAGAAGAGGCCGCGAACAGGCGCGTGCTTCGATCGAGAGCCCCCGCCGTTTTGTCTATCGGTCCCCAACGGGATACATGAAAGCGCTCACCGCCTTTCGCTCGAGACTGCCACCCCGAAGCGCCCTGCTCGAGGCGGGGGCGGTCGTCCTCACGATCAACGTCGTCGGGGCCGTGCCCGCAGTCGTCGCCGGCCCCGACAGCGCCTGGTTTCGCGGCCTCGAACAACCCTGGTTCTACCCGCCCGAAATCGCTTTCCCGATCGTCTGGACGCTGCTCTTTACCCTCATGGGCATCGCACTCTGGCTCGTCTGGCGGACACCGAAGGTAGGTCGCTCACGAACCGTGGCCCTCGGGCTGTTCGTCGCCCAGATGGGGTTCAACGTCGCCTGGACGCCCGCCTTCTTCGGCCTCGAGAACTTGCTGGCCGGCCTCGCCGTGATCGTCGTGCTCTGGGTGCTGATCGTCGCCACCATCGCCGCGTTCGAGCGGGTCGACAGACGGGCGGCCCTCCTGCTCGTTCCCTATCTGTGCTGGGTGTCGTTCGCGACCGTGTTGAACTATCGACTGTGGCAACTCAACGCCTGATCGGCGACGGAGCCGTCTCTTCACTGGCTACTGTATTCGTCCACGGACTCGAGATCCAGGTCGGCCGGCCGATCCTCGGCCGCCGAAACGCGGACCCGGTCGGTGGCATAGGCGAGGGCATCGTCGAAGGCATCTGGGCCATCGTACTGGGCCTCGAAAAGCGTCATGAACCGGCGAGCGAGTTCGTCACAGCGTTCGAATCGGAGGACGTACCGGATGGTCGCTGACTCGGCGAACTCGAGCCCCGGAAAGGCCGTGGTGGTGATCGCGTACCCGGGTCGGTCCTCGCCGTCGATCGAGGCCGGGGCGACACGAACCCGCAGGTCACCGGATTCGTGGCGGTAGGCCACGTACTCCATCTCCCGTGAGCGGTCAGCCGGCGTGTATCGACTGCGGCGCTCGACCGACCACCCCTCCGGGGCCTCGACAACGTCGGCATCGATCTCGTCTCCGACCATTGGGAGTTCATTGACCAGGGAGCGTTACGCGCGTATCGGCTCGAGCAATATTTCCGGACGAGCGGTCGCTTATTCGGCTATCGTCCGGTTTTCGGCCCACTGGTGGGTCGATTCGTGGACGAACAGTGACACAGTGCGGGGACGACCGACCGAAAGCCCGAGCGTTATCCCAATCGACCGCATACGCGAGGGCATGACCGGCGAGGACCACGCCGATCCGAACCACTCGGGCCGAAGGACCCAACGGCGGATCCGCCAGGCGAACGTCACGGACGCGCTCGTGGTGCGCCGACTCGTCGACGGCGCGATGCTCGAGATCGCCGACCTCGAGGCCCGCATCGATGCCGGTGACGTCCTCGTCTCGACCGCTCCGCGTCCGACCGAACCCGGTCGGCGACCCGTGGGAGTGATCGTCCTGGAGACCTCGCCGAGCCACGTAACCGGCGAAGCCGAGGGCGTTCCCGAGTCCCCGGGCGCACACGTCGCAGCCATCACCGTCCAGCGTCGCCGCCGCGGACAGGGCATCGGTCGCGACCTGATCGAGGCCGCCCTCGATCGCGAGGGGCGACTCACCGCCAACTTCGACGCATCGGTCCGCCCGTTTTACGAGGCGCTCGCCTTCGAGATCGAGCCCCTCACTGACGGGCGCTTCCGGGGAGCCCGCACGCGTGAGGAGCCGTCGTGAGCGCGACCCAGCGGGGCCCGCAGCGCTCGAGACTGGGGTGGCGGTTTTATGCCGTCGTTCGTGGTAGGAGGCCCCCGCGATGAATCTTCAACGACTCCTCACCGGTGATCCGGGTCGCAGTGCCTGGCTGTACCTCGGCATTGGCGGCCTCTCGCTCGTGAAAGCACTCGCCGTTCGCAAGGATCGAACGCGATTCCGTCGCGAACTGCTCGATGCCGGGCTCTTTCTCGCCGTTGGGCTCGCACTCCGGAAGTACAGCACGGTCAAAAGTGAGAAGCGGGAGGAAATACGTGAGACGGCACCCGACTGGCTGTTCGAGGCCCTCGACGACGACACGCAAACGAAACTCGCCAGCGCCGCGATGGAGCGCTTCGGCCGCAGCGACCCCGAACCGGAGCCCGAGCCCTCGATCCGAGCGCGGGCGAGGGGCGTCCTCGCCGACTGAGAGGGATCATCGGTTCGACGCGAAGAACAGAGAGACAGTGCCGAAAGCGAGGGTTCGAACCCCCCAGTCGGCGACGACAATCCCTACGCGAGTGGGTGCGGTCGAATCGACCACCGGAGGGTCAACCCGACACCGGCTCGAGTTCCGCCGTGAAGTGACGCAGTTCCGCCACCTCGGGTTCGGTCCTGATCTCGAGCCCCGTCACCTCGTCGGCGCGCTCTAAGGCGGCGGCGGCCGTGTCGGCAACGTGTTCGAAGTGCTCGCGGTGGTAGGTGCGCCGCGGAATCGCCAACCGCACGAGTTCCGGGCGGTCGGTCCCCGGGAAGGCGAAACTCCCGAGTTCGACCCCGCGGACGCCACCCTCCCGGTAAAGTTCACAGACGAGCACCTGTCCCGGGAACGCACTGGAAGCGAGGTGGGGGAAACAGGCTTCGGCATCCAGGTAGACCGCGTGGCCGCCTGTCGGCGTGTAGACCGGGACGTTCCGCGCCTCGAGGAGCGAGGCGAGCGTTCGGACCTGCGCGATTCGGTCCTCGACGTAGCCGGGTTCGACGGCCTCGCGCAGGCCCACCGCGAGGGCCTCCATGTCCCGTCCGGCCATCCCGCCGTACGTCGGAAAGCCCTCGTAGAGGATCGCCCGCTGCCGGCACCGATCGGCTAACTCGGGGTCGTCGGTGGCGACGAAGCCGCCGACGTTCGAGAGGCCGTCCTTCTTGCCGCTCATGACAATGGCGTCGGCCAGCTCGAGTTGTTCGCGGGCGACCTCGGCGACGGTCGACCCACCGTATCCGGATTCGCGCTCGGTCACGAAGTGGGCGTTCTCGGCGAAGCGGCAGGCGTCGATGACGAAGGTGGCGTCGATCTCGGCGGCGAATTCGGCGACGGCCCGGGTGTTTTCGACGCTGACCGGCTGGCCCGCCGCCGAGTTGTTGGTGATCGTCTGGATCACGACGGGGATGCGGTCCTCGCCGACCGCCGAAACGACCTCGCGGCCCCGCTCGAGCGAGAAGTCGCCTTTGAAATCGCCCTGTGCCCGCGGGTCTGGGGCCCCTGGGATCGGGCAGTCGACCGGGTCTGCCCCCTGGTTGGCGACGTGGGCCCGCGTCGTGTCGAAGTGGGTGTTGTTGAGGGCGACGTCGTCCGCCTCGAGCAGGGTGCCGTAGAGCACGTTCTCGGCGCCGCGGCCCTGATGGGCGGGGATCACGTGGGGGAATCCCATCACGTCAGCGACAGCCGATTCGAGACGGTCGAAACTCGTGGCCCCGGCGTATGACTCGTCGCCCCGGATCAGGGCGGCCCACTGGTCCTGGCTCATCGTGCCGGTGCCGCTGTCGGTGAGGAGGTCGACGAAGACGTCCTCGGCGTCGAGATTGAAGACGTTGTAGCCGGCGTCCTCGATGGCGCGCTCGCGGTCCTCACGGGGCGGGAGGTGGATGCGCTCGACCATCTTCGCCTTGTAGGTGACCATGCTGGCATTCGTCTCCGTCGCGTGTTCAATGATGGTGCGGGTTTCTGGCCGTCACTCGACCGGTTCGTACATCGGTGGACGAAGACCGTGATCGATGTGTGGGCGGGGGACACTCGGTGACGAATATAGCGAGCGGGATATTCACCCCGAGACCGCGAGTCCAGAGCGTGCGCTTTTCATACTCGAGGTGCGGACTAGTGAGCATGCGAACGAAAGGGACGGTCACGCTGGCGACGCGAGGGTCCGACCTCGCCCGCCAGCAGGCGAAGCTCGTGGGCGAAGCCCTCGAGAATCGCCGCCTTGAGGCACAGTTAGAGACCGTCGACACCACGGGCGACCAGCTCCGCGACGAGCTGATCCACCGACTCGGAACGACCGGCGCGTTCGTCCGCGAACTCGACGAGCGCGTCCTCGATGGGAGCGTCGACGGAGCCGTCCACTCGATGAAGGACATGCCGACCGAACAGCCCGACGACCTCGTGACGGCGGCCGTCCCCGAGCGCGCCCAGCCCGGCGACGTGCTCGTGACGCCCGACGGCACGAGCCTCGAGGATCTGTCCGAGGGGGCCGTCGTCGGCACCGCGAGCCTGCGCCGGCGCGCGCAGGTCCTCGCCAGGCGACCGGACCTGACAGTCGAACCGATCCGAGGCAACGTCGACACGCGGGTCGAGAAGGTCCTCGCCCCCGCGCTGGTCGCCGAACTCGAGGATCGACGGGCGGCCGACGCCGAACGTCGCGGTGACGCGAGCGAGCCGGACAAGCCGACGGACGACGACAACGACGCGGTGGCTGCGGGCGGGGACGCGCAGTCAGACGACTCCGGGAACGACCACCGCACCGTCGACGACTGGCACGCGAATCTCTCGGGCCTCGAGACCCGCGCCCTCGACCGCGGACGGCAGCCAGCGGACGACGCTGTGGCGTACGACGCCCTCGTCATGGCCGAGGCGGGCATCCGCCGGGCCGGCCTGGACGAGTATGTCGAGTGCGAACGGCTCCCCCTCACCGAGTTCGTGCCGGCACCAGGACAGGGTGCGCTGGCGGTGACCGCCGCCGACGGCGAGACGGCTCGCCAGCTACACGAGGTACTCGATCATCCACGCAGCCGCGTGGAGACGACGGTCGAACGGACCATTCTCGCGGAGCTGGGTGGGGGCTGTATCGCACCGATCGGGATCTACGCCGTCGTCCAGGGCGAGTACGTTCACGTCCGCGTGCAGGTGTTCGACCGAGATGGCGAGACGTCGGTGACCGGAACGCGTGACGTCCCGATCGAGCGCCACGCCAGCGAAGCTCGCGAGTTTGCCCGGACCCTCGCCGACCGAGGGGCCGCGGAGCTGATCGCCGAGGCCCGACGAGCGGACGCAGGGGTGGAAGCCGACGGGCAGGAGACGGCAGACGAGCAACCAGCTGCCCGAGACACGGAAGACGAGACGGAGGACACCGATGCGTAACGAGGGACCCGACACTCGGACCACTGGGACCGTCTACCTGATCGGCAGCGGTCCGGGCGATCCCGAGCTCATGACCGTCAAGGCCACCCGCCTGCTCGAGGACTGTGACGTCGTCCTCCACGACAAACTTCCCGGACCGAAAATCCTCGAGTCCCTGCCCGAGGACGCCGAAGACGTGGGCAAGCGTGCCGGTGGCGAGCGAACCTCCCAGGCCGAGACCAACGACCGACTCGTGACCCTCGCTCGCGAGGGCAAGGACGTCGCCAGGCTCAAGGGCGGCGACCCGTTCGTCTTCGGCCGCGGTGGGGAGGAAGCCGAGCACCTGGCCGACCACGGGATCCCCTTCGAGGTCGTCCCTGCCGTGACGTCGGCCGTGGCGGCCCCCGCGGTGGCTGGCATTCCGGTCACCCACCGGGACCACGCCTCCTCGGTCTCGTTCGTGACGGGCCACGAGGACCCCACCAAGGACGAATCGGCCGTCGACTGGGACGCCCTCGCCGCAACCGGTGGCACCATCGTGGTCCTGATGGGCGTCGGTCGACTCCCCGGATACACCCAAGCGCTGCTCGAGGCCGGCATGGCCCCCGAGACGCCCGTGGCCCTGATCGAGCGGGGCACCTGGCCCGGCCAGCAGGTGGCGGCGGGAACCCTCGAGACCATCGTCGAGGCTCGCGACGAGGCCGATATCTCCCCGCCTGCGGTGACCGTGATCGGCGACGTCGCGGCCTCGAGAGCGCACGTCCTCGAGTTCCTGCAGAACGCCTACGAGGGCGAGGGCGATATCGACATGGAGGGCTGAATCGTGCGGGATCTGTCCGTCGCGGTGTTCCGACCGGACGACGACCGACTCCTCGAGGCCGTCGACCTGATCGATTCCCTCGGGGCGACGGCGGTGGCGGACCCAATGCTCGCCATCGAGGCAACCGGCGCGGTTCCGCGTGAGGACGCCGAGTTCGTGGTGTTGACGAGCAAGACCGGGGCGGAGCTCGTCGCGAACGCCGGCTGGGAGCCCGGCGAGGCGACCGTCTGTGCCATCGGGCCGAAAACCGCCGAGGCGCTCCGCCAGGTCGGCTACGCGGTCGACGTCGTCCCCGAAACCTACACCTCGAGTGGGCTGGTCGCCGAACTCGAGGGCGAAGTCGAGGGGGCCCGCGTCGAGGTCGCCCGGAGCGATCACGGCTCTCCCGTGTTGCTCGAGGGGCTCGAGGCCGCGGGCGCCTACATCCACGAAACCGTCTGCTACCGACTCGTGCGACCGCCCGAAAGCGGTGTGTCGGTGAGGCGAGCGGTCGACGGGGAACTGGACGCCGCCTGCTTCACCTCCTCGCTCACCGTTGCCCACTGGCTCGAGGCCGCCACGGAATTGGGCATCCGCGAGGCGGCGGTGGACGGCCTCGCCGCGGCCACCGTTGGCGTCATCGGGGAACCGACGGCCGAAACCGCTCGCGAGGCGGGCCTCGAGGTGGATCTGGTCGCGAGCGAGGCCACCTTCGAGACCCTGGCCTGTGAGACGGTGGAGGCGGCGGCTCCGACGTACCACGAGTAGTCGCGAGCATTACCCCGGTCGACGCGGCGGGCAGCCGAATTGCCGGCGGTGACTGAGCTGGAGAGCCACTCCAACACCCATGCCGAGGCGCAGGTTTATACTGCAAGCCGACCCAACCACCGACAGCATGGCAGGCCCGATTCCAGCCCTCGAGGAACGCGCAACCGCCTGTGCAGCGTTTCTTCACGATCAAGGTAGCGTCCTCCTCGCGTCCCACATCGACGCTGACGGGCTCACGAGCGCCGCCATCGCGGCCTGCGCGCTCGAGCGCGCAGGCATCGAATTCGAGACGGTTTTCGAAAAACAGCTCGACGAGGCCGCCATCGCGGCCATCGCCGACACCGAGTACGACACCGTCCTGTTCACCGACTTCGGCAGTGGTCAGCTGGACGTCATCGCCGCCCACGAGGACGCAGGCGAGTTCACGCCCGTGATCGCCGACCACCACCAGCCGGCCGACCGCGACACGACCTACCATCTGAACCCCCTGCTGTTCGGGATCAACGGGGCCTCGGAACTCTCCGGAGCCGGCGCGAGTTACGTGCTCGCGCGGGCACTCGCCGAAACCGGTGACGGCATCGTCGACGCCGGCGACGAGCCAGGCCACGAGCACGCGACCCCCGACGGCGGGACGACGACCGACCCCGAGTCGCCGGGAAGCCACTCCCCTCGGCTCGGGACAGCCACAGCCACGGCACCCTTGAGCCGACCCACCGGCAACTCCCCGCGGGCGGACAACCGCGACCTCGCCGCCCTCGCCGTCGTCGGGGCCGTCGGCGACATGCAGGCCTCCGGCGGCGAACTCCACGGCGCGAACGAGGCGATCGTGACCGAGGGCGTCGAGGCCGGCGTCCTCGAGACCGCCACCGACCTCGCGCTCTACGGGAAACAGACTCGTCCGCTGCCCAAACTGCTCGAGTACGCAAGCGACGTGCAGATTCCGGGCATCTCGAACGACGCCAACGGCTCGCTGCGATTTCTCGACGACCTCGACCTCGAGTTGCGTCGCGACGGGGAGTGGCGCCCCTGGGCCGACCTCACCGGGGAGGAAAAACAGGTCGTCGCGAGTGCCCTCGTCCAGCGGGCCGTCACGAGCGGCGTCCCCCCGCACAAGATCGACGACCTGGTAGGGACGAGTTACGTCCTCGCGACGGAGGCGGTTGGCACCGAACTCCGGGATGCGAGCGAGTTCTCGACGCTCCTGAACGCCACCGCCCGCTACGAACGCGCCGACGTCGGCCTGGCGGTCTGCCTCGGGAACCGGGCCGGCGCACTCGAGCGGGCCCGCCAACTGCTCCGGGAGCATCGCCGCAATCTCTCGAGCGGTATCGATCTGGTCACCGAGGAGGGAGTGACGAGCGAGGCCCACGTCCAGTGGTTCCACGCGGGTGACCGCATCCGAGAAACCATCGTCGGCATCGTCGCCGGGATGGCGCTGGGCAACGCCGGCATCTCCCGCTCGAAGCCGATCATCGCCTTTGCGAACAAGGACGAAGAGGCGGTGAAAGCCTCCGCCAGGGGAACCCACAGCCTCGTCCGACAGGGGCTGGATCTCTCCGCGGTGATGGGGGAGGCCGCCCGCGCCGTCGACGGGGACGGCGGGGGCCACGACGTCGCCGCGGGGGCCACGGTTCCGGCGGGTCGCGAGGCTGCCTTTCTCGAGTACGCCGACGAACTGGTCGGCGAGCAATTGTCCTGACCCGAGCGTGCCCGACGGCGGGCGCGGTCACCGGCTGCGCACGAACGCGTGCTGGTACGGGAACTCGGAGGACGATCCGGTCACGTCGACTGTGGGCGGCCGCCGCTGAATCGAGGGCCAGGACATGTGCGGCTACGCGGTGCGCAACCGAGAGCCGTCGAGTGCGACCAGCATGGCGGTCGCCCGGTTGGTGACGCTGTATTTGCGCCACTTCCCGTCCTTTCGCCGGTCGACGAGCCCGGCGTCCGTGAGCTGGGTGAGGGCGTGGCTGATCGCACTATCGCTCACCGGCAGCAGTGGCGCGAACTCACAGACACACAGCTCCTCATCGGCTGTGTGGAGGATGCGAATGATCTTGTATCGGGTTTCGTTGGCCAGCGCCGACAGGACGTCGACATCCGATTCGAGGTCGGGTCCGCCAACGGCCGCTTCCAACTCCTCGAGTTCCTCGAGTCGCTCCCTGAGTGTCTCGTTCGTGCAACTCCCAAGTTCGTCGCTGAGATACCGCTCGAGCCGATCGCTCGCTGACATAAGGATGCTTGATCGACACATAAATTAACTCTTTTGCAGCGAGCCGCCACTCACCCCGCACCCACCACAGCAGAACAATTTAGTGTTTGTTAATCCTATAGTGGACATGGCTATCCGCACAGTACAGCGAAAGACGAGCCGGCCAGCGAGGCGACCGGCGACACAAATACCGGCATGCCCATCGACGACGGGCGAGCCCGACGCGATGGAGTGGATCTAATGTCGTACACGCGAATCAACTACACCGACATCGAACCGGTCTCAGGCGCGATGCACAATTTGAGTGAGCCCCTCGATAGCAAGGAGGTCGGTGTCACGATCGCCCGCTGTGAACCCGGCTGGCGGAACCGCCCACACAACCACGCCGATAACGACCACGAGGAGATCTACATCCTCATCGACGGCCACGCAACGGTCCTCGTGGATGACGAACCTGTCGAGATGGAAGGCGGCGATGCGATCCGAATTTCGCCGGAGTCGACCCGCCAGATCAGAAACGGGGAGTCAGAAAGCGCGTTCGTGCTGGTCAGCGCGCCCGCATCCCGATGTCTCACCACCACTGGAATGGGCGAAGACGGGGACTCGTGGGCCGCAGACGGCTTTGTCGGCTGAACCGGACAGTCGAGAGTCGGTTTAGCGATACTCGAAACGTTTAGGTTTACAGTTCACGTTTTGCTCAACTGAGTTCGAGACGAGACGGCTTCGAATCGCGGTAGACGACTTCACTCAGTCGAGATTTGTTTGACCAACGATCGAACAAATCATGATCCAAATCCAACTCTACGAAGAAGCGATGTGTTGTTCCACGGGCGTCTGTGGACCCGATCCGGACGACGAACTCGTCCAGCTGAGCGCTGCACTCGACCAACTCGCGGACGAATTCGAAACGGTCGATATTTCAGCGCAAACATCCAGCACAACATCGACCAGTTCCTCGACACCCAGGCGATCTACGACCTCGTACAAGAAAACGGTCCGGAGGTCCTCCCCATCACCGTCGTTGACGGCGCGATTGTCGCCACGGAAGTGTAGCTTTCCTACGACGAACTGGCAGCCGAAATCCGTGCCCGACAACCCGAGCCACAGGAGGTCTAGGGAATGGCAACAACCCAACCGACGACGGACGCCCGAGCAATCGTGGAACCAAGCGGCGAGGAAACCCAGTTCCTCTTTTTCAGTGGCAAAGGCGGCGTCGGCAAGAGCACCATTGCCGCGACCTCGGCCACCAAACTCGCCGAGGCGGGCTACGAGACGCTCGTCGTCACGACGGATCCAGCAGCACACGTCGAGGACATCTTTGGCGAGCCCGTCGGCCACGAGCCGACCTCGGTGAGTCAGACCAACCTCCATGCGGCCCGCATCGACCAGGAGAAGGCACTCGAGGAGTACCGCGAACAGGTCCTCGACCACGTCACCGAGATGTACGATGCAAGGGAGGACACGAAGATCGACGTCGAGGCCGCCATCGCCAACGTCGAAGAGGAACTCGAATCCCCCTGTGCAGAGGAGATGGCCGCCCTCGAAAAGTTCGTGAGCTACTTCGAGGCGGATGGCTACGACATCGTCGTCTTCGACACCGCCCCGACGGGCCACACGCTCCGACTCCTCGAACTCCCATCCGACTGGAAGGGGTTCATGGACCTCGGCTCGCTGACGAAGGGGGCCACACCCCCAAACGGCGGGAAGTACGACATGGTCATCGAGACGATGCAGAACCCAGAGAAAAGCTCCTTCGCCTTCGTCATGTATCCCGAGTACACCCCCATGATGGAGGCCCACCGGGCTGCCGAGGACCTCAAGGACCAGGTCGGCATCGAGACCGCCTTCGTCGTCGCCAACTACCTGTTGCCCGAGGAGTACGGCGACAACGCCTTCTTCGCCAACCGGCGCGCCCAACAGCAGCAGTATCTCGGCGACATCAAGAATCGCTTCGAGACACCGATGATGCTCGCGCCGCTTCGTCGGGACGAGCCGATCGGGCTCGACGAACTCAGCGCGTTCGCTGAGGCAGTGAGTGGGCTGGACGCCCCCGACCAGCAGGTTCCGGAGGTGCGACCGCGATGAGCGACGCCCAGCCCACCCAGAAGATCGAGGAGGGCGTCGCACAGTCGCTCCAGGCGTTCGTTGACGCCATCGAGGACAGCGAGACTTAGCGGGAGTTCGTGGCCGCAAACGAACAGCTCGAAGCCGATCCCGAGGCCACGGCGTTACTCGAGGAGTACCGACAGATCCAGCTCGCGTTCGATCAGTCGCTGCTGGCCGAGTTACGAAAAATTCGAGGCGGAAGCCTCGCTTCAGGGGCATGACGAGAGCGGAGCTCTCGCTGTCGTTCGAAAGCCGTACGTCTTTCGTGATGACGAGGCGCGGAGCGCCTCGAACCACAACCGAAAAGCTTCGCTTTTCGAGGACGGGGATGAAGCCGACCAACAGTATTCAACCGTTAACGATGGCGTGAAGTACCCCGCGCACGGTGGCGCGGGGCGTCCGTGTTTAATCTTGCACTGCTGAGGCAACGGACTTTACTTCCTCTCGCACTCGACTCTCGCCTTGTGCCGACGTTCCGTTGCCGGTAACACCCGAACACAAATCGTGTCCGTGAGAGTCGGGGCCTCCACCAGCCCCCGATGCCGCCCGTCTCACCTTCCGAACTCGT
>Ga0207421_10000564_pt1 | contig 48005 bp, 43 predicted proteins | sample SodLakKL_010_SED_4_FD_187542 | JGI IMG/M metagenome (GOLD analysis project Ga0207421, IMG submission 187542) | Alkaline sediment microbial communities from Lake Tanatar, Kulunda Steppe, Russia - 8KL_010_SED (SPAdes) (version 2) | ecosystem: Environmental > Aquatic > Non-marine Saline and...
TTCCGTGGCGCGCCTTGCCATTGGCAGGGGAGGCGAGGGGCCATGAAGGCCAGTCCGCCACTTGATTTTGCCGGTCCCATTCCCCACACCGGGCGATTCTGGTACCCCCGCGCGCCGCATCTGCGTCGCGGATGCCGGATCGCCCCCGATTACGCGAGGTACCGCTAATGCATCGCCTTCCACTCCTGCTGTTGAGCCTGCTGCTTGCGCTGCCGGTGACCGCGTCCGCCGACGATCGGCACGACTGGCTGGACGATGCCTGGTGGACGGATGGCCAGTTGCCGGTACCGCCAAACTTCCAGGTCTCCAGTACCACCGAGAACCTGGGCACCGCCGAAGCCGACATCCCGATCTACATCGCCCGCCCCGAGGCGGAGGACGAATTCCCCGGCGTGCTGTTCGTGCACGGCAGGCGCGGGGTCGATCCGCTGGCCCAGGCCCATGTGCGCCGCCTCGCCGCGCGCGGCTTCGTCGTCTATGCCCCGGACCTGTACATGGGCCGGTTCATCGAGGCAATGCCGATCCGGCACGACTATGCGCTCGAGTCCGATCTCAACGATGTCCTCGACCACATTCTCTCCGAGGGCGGACACGCCGGAGATCAGGTCTGCGTCTACTCGCACACGCGTGGGGGCTACAAGGCGCTGAAGCTTGCGGTCACCTTCGATCGGCAGGGCGACGCCCTGGCCTGTTTCGTCAGCTACTACCCGCACATGCAGGACCCGAACGCGCCGGAGCCCATGCAGGTGTACCGCTACGCGACGGAGGCGGACGCGCTGAAGATTCCGGCGCTGATCTTCGTTGGTGAAGAAGAACAGTACCAGCGCAAGCGCGGCATCGACACCGCCGTGGCGAGCATGCAGCGCAACGACCTGCCGGTCCAGCTGGTCACCTATCCGGGTGTTGGTCGGGGCTTCGACTTCCGGGCACCGCCCGTGAGGACCTTCGCCGACGACCTCGCGACCCGCGATGCGATCATGCGCGCGACCCGATTCATGAACGAGCAGCTCGGGGCCGAGTGATGAGGCTTGCCGAGGTACCGGAACGCCGTGGCGCGAGCGGGGGTCTACAGCGCATGGAAAAAGGTGCACAGAGCGGTCCGGATCTACCCTTCCACGTTGGTCACGCGGCTCCTGCTGTCTGGCTGACCTCCGCATTGGCAGCTGCTGCGCTGCTGCTCGCGGGTTGCGCGACCGTGCCCGAGGATCTGCAACCCGTTCCCGAGGTCCAGGCCGGGGTCGCCGAGGTCCGCGCGGACCCCGAGGCCTTTGTTGGGGAAACCGTCGTCTGGGGCGGCAATATCGCCCGAGTCGAAAATCTCGCCGAGGGCACGCGGCTCGAGATCGTGGCCCGGCCCCTCGGGAGGGACCAGCGGCCGCTCGACGTTGACCGCAGCGCTGGCCGTTTCCACGCCTTCTTTCCCGGCTTTCTCGATCCCCAGGTCCACGCCCCGATGCGCGAGGTGACCGTCCGGGGACGGGTCGACGGCGTCAATGAGGGCACCATCGGCGAGTTCGGCTACACCTTCCCGCGCGTGCTGGTGGACTCCCTGCATCTCTGGCCGGTCCCGGAACCGGAACCCCGGGTGATCTACCGTGACCCCTTCTGGGACCCGTGGAGCCCTTGGGGGCCATCATGGGGCCACCCCTGGCATAGAGGCCGGTGGTGAGGCGCAGGTACGGCCTGTGGCTGCTGGCGCCGCTGCTCGCGGGCGGTCTGGTCGGCTGCGCGACGCCTCCGCTGGCGCCGGCGCCGGGACCCGAGGTTACTCCGCGCGAGGCGGTGAGCGTGGCGCTGCCGGCGAACGAGCAGATCTGGGGCGGCGTGATCGTCCGCGGAGAGAATCTGCCGGAATTCACGCGTCTCGAGGTGGTCAGCTATCCGCTGCGCAACCAGGAGCCGCAGACCGGGCGGATGACCAATGGCCGGTTCCTGCTCGAGGTGCCGGGCTTCCTCGACCCAGTCGATTTTCGGACGGGCCGGCGCATCACCGCGCGTGGCGAGGTGGAACGCACGGAGGCGGGCAGGATCGGCGAGGTGGAATACCAGTTCCCGGTCCTGGTCGCGGAGGAAGTCCACCTGTGGCCGGACGAAGCCGTCCGCGGACGTGACCCGGGCCGGGTCCGCTTCGGCATTGGCATCGGCATCGGGCTTTAGCATCAAGGGCTTGTCGGGCGCCGGAATCGGCGAGAGGGCTCGGGTGCCTGGGTAGCCAAGGGGTTGTCTGCCGAAAGGCTCCGGTCCTGACCCGTAGCCACGGCGTGTGCCGATCGGGCGCTACACCGGTGCTTTCGGGAAGATCCTCCGACCGCCTCGGGATCAGCGGCCTGCGGTAAGCCTCTCAGCCGCCACTGCCGAAGAGGTGGCCGAAGATGCGCGCGCCGCCGATGTAGGTGCCCATCGCCGAACCGAGCGTGGTCAGCAGGAAAACCAGCAGTATCCGTGACACCCGGTTGCTCCACCAACCGCGCGCGCTGGTGGTGTCACGGCGAAGGCTCGCGAAGTCGCCGACCTGCGGCTTGCGCATGTAGATTTCCACCGCTGCCGCGACGAAGCCCGCGCCGATCGTCGGATTCAGCGAGGTCAGAGGTGCGGCGAGCGCCACCGCGCCGATCGTGACCGGGTGCGCAAGCGCGATGATGCCACCCACCGCCGCCAGGCCGCCGTTGATCAGGATCCAGTCCAGCACCATCTGCAGGCCAAGTTCGGTGTTGCGGGCAAACCCGATCACGAAGCCCGTCAGGATGATGCCGACCACCACCCAGGGAATGTACTTGGGCCAGCGTGCCTTCGGCGGAGACCGTTCCAGCTGCTCCAGCACGTCGTCGGGCCGCTGCCGGTCGAGGGTCACGTAGTTCTCGATGCCCTTCAGGTGACCCGCGCCGACGACTGCCAGCACCTGCCGGGCGTCCCCATCCGCCAGCTTGCGCAGATGCGCGGCCATGTAGCGGTCGCGCTCGTCGATCAGCGGCACGTAGAGTTCCCGGGACTGTTCGGCGAACTCGTTGAAGGTCGACTCGAGCATGTCGCCTTCCTTCAGGCGCTCGATGTCCTCCTCGGCGATCTTCTCCCGGCTCAGCACACTGGCGAACAGACCGCCCACCAGCCCCATGCGTTGCCACCAGGGCACCGCGCGGTAGGCGCGGCGCAGCGTCAGGCCGATATCGCGGTCGATCAATGCCAGCGGCAGCCCTTGCTCCAGCGCCCCGAACATCGCCGCGCGCATTTCTGCGCCCGGCTCGATGCCGTACTGGTCCGCCAGCCGTTGCTGGTAGGCCCCGAGCGCGAGGCTGGCCGCGATCATCGGTGCCTGACCGCTGCGGATGACGCTGAACAAATCCATCCTGCTCATCGCCTCGGGGTCGAGCATCGCGCGCTGGCGGCTCATGCAGAGCTCGATCGCGACGGTGTCGAAGACGCCGCTGGCCATCAGGTCGGTCACCATCCGCGCACTCGCCGGCGATACGTGCGCAGTGCCGAGCAATGTGATCTCGGTCTCGCCGATGCGGACCCGGCGGTGGGGTTCCCGGGCAAGGAGTTGGGCGACGGTGTCGTTCATCGGACTCTGGCCAGCATGCGCAAAGCCCGCCATCGTAGCCGGAATGCGGCCGCGGGGCGAGCCGGTGTCGGCAGCCTTCGGTGCCGCGGCGGCAGCCGGACCGGAGCAGGCGTCAGGATGCGGCCGCCAGCCAGCGTAGCCAGGCGTCCTGCAATGCCGGCGACCGCGCGGCGACTGCGGACGGTTTCTGCAGGCTGCGGCGGAACACCGGGCTGCCGTCCAGCGTGCTGTCGCGCCCACCGGATTCGGCCAGCATCAGGGTGCCCGCGGCGCTGTCCCACAGTGCCTGTCCGCCGTGCAGATAGAGATGGGCCCGGCCGGCCGCCAGCCAGGCCCATTCGAGCGCGCACGCCCCCAGGTTGCGCTGGGAGCGGAAGGGCGGCTCCGTCACCAGCGCCAGAGCGAGCCGATGCGGCAGGCGCTTGTAGTCGACGAGGGCCGTGCAGCGCGACAGGTTGGCCTCCTCCGGTGACGGGCCGGCCGGAACCTTGCCGTTCAGCCAAAGGCCCGAGCCGCGTGCAACGCTGAAGAGTTCGTCGCGGATGGGGTCGTAGGTGGCGCCGCAGGCGACCCCGTCGGTATCGATCAGTGCAAGCGAAATCGCGAAGAACGGCATGCCGCCCGCGAAATTGGTGGTGCCGTCGAGCGGGTCCAGCAGCCAGCAGCGGCCGTTTCCCTCCAGTGCCGCCTGCTGCGCGTCGCGGGACTGCTCCTCGCTCAGCACCGGGATTTCCGGGAACAGCCGGCCCAGCGCATCGCGCAGGCGCCTGTCCACCGCGTGATCGGCGCTGGTGACCAGGCTGCCGTCGGCCTTCTCGGAGACCGCAAGCTGGCCGTCGAAGCGCGGCAGCAGTTCCTCGCGACCGGCACTGCGCAGGGCCGGGAGGAGGGCGTCGAAAGAACATTCGGGCGATGTCATCGGCTGGGTCCATTCCGATCGGGGCCGCCGCGGCTGCGGCGGGGTGTCGCGGGGTGAGCACAGGTCGGTCCTGCGCGTATGATACCGCGTCATGACCGGACTCTTCGTGATCCTCGCCATCGTGCTGGTTGTCCTCTACTTCAACGACGCCTGGCGCAGCCTCGAACGCGCGCGCAAGGTCGCGCGCGACCTGTGTGCGCGGGCCGGGGTTCAGTTTCTCGACAGCAGCGTGGTACAAAAAGGCGTAAGGATCGTGCGGGGCGGACGCTGGGGGCTGATGCTGGCCCGGACCTACCGCTTCGAATTCGCGACCGATGGCCAGTCGAGACACTCGGGCGAGATCACGCTGCGCGGACGCCGCGTGCGCGTGGCCAGCATGGATCTGCCCGAGGGGGGGCGGGTGCTGGACGGGGAGACGCGTGCGCGGGATCCCGGGGAGTCGACTCGGTGACGCTGAACGAGCTTCGATACGCGGTGGCGGTGGCCCGCGAGCGGCATTTCGGCCGGGCGGCGGACGCTTGCCACATCAGCCAGCCTTCGCTATCGGTGGCGGTGCGCAAGCTGGAAGACGAACTCGGTGTGACCCTGTTCGAGCGGGGCCACGGCGAGGTGACACTGACACCGGCCGGCGAGAGCCTGATCCGGCAGGCGCGCAGGGTCCTGGACGAGGTCGGCGTGCTCCGGGAGATGGCGACGCAGCAGCAGGACCAGCTCTCCGGTCCGCTGCGGCTCGGTGCGATCTATACCATCGCGCCTTACCTGCTGCCCGAACTGATCCCGGTGCTGCACGAAACCGCGCCGAACATGCCGCTGGTGATCGAGGAGAATTTCACCGCGCGTCTGCGTGATCGGCTGAAGGAGGGCGAGCTCGACGCGATCCTTGTGTCTCTGCCCTTCGAGGAGCACGGTGTGGTGACGCTGCCGCTGTACGATGAACCCTTCGTGGCGGTGCTGCCGGCCGCACATCCGCTACAGCGGGAGAAGCCGCTCGGCGTGGACCGGATGGCAGACGCGACCCTGCTGCTTCTGGGAGCCGGTCACTGTTTCCGGGACCAGGTGCTGGAGGCCTGTCCGCGCTGCCTGCAATCTGCGGAGGAGACCGGAAGTGCTGCCCGCAACCTGCAGGGCACTTCGCTCGAGACGATCCGGCACATGGTCGCTTCCGGAATGGGCGTGACCATTCTCCCCTGTACTGCCGCTGGTGCCGACCGCTATCAGCAGCGTCTGCTCGCGGTCCGTCGTTTCGCGAAGCCGGTCCCCAGCCGGCGCGTGGCGCTGGCGTGGCGAGCGAGCTTTCCGCGTCCGCAGGCGATCGAGGCGCTGCGTCAGGCGGTGCTGGACACCAGTCTTTCCTGCGTGAGCTTCATCCAGCCCGGGCAGCGGGACGGCCAGGTGAGCGAAAAAGGGACTGCTGCACCCGAGTGAGGGTCTACATGGGAGCGGCCTGTGGGAGCGAGCCTGCTCGCGAACGCGCCGCAGGCGCGGCAGACGCCGGTGCTCCAATCCGCGCGAGGCACGCTCACACAGCGCTGCCGCGGGCATCGCGCGCGGGCTTCACGTTACACTTGCGCGCCTATGATCCGTTTCGAGAACGTGGAACTGCGTCGCGGTGGCCAGGCGCTGGTCCGCAATGCCTCCTTTGCGATCCACCCCGGCTGGCGCGTCGGCCTGACCGGCGCCAACGGTTGCGGAAAAAGCACATTGCTGGCGGCATTGCGCGGTGAACTGGTGCCGGATGCCGGCACCATCGACTGGCCCCGGGGCTGGGTGCTGGCCCACCTGCCGCAGGAGGTGGGGGCCAGCCCCCGGAAGGCGGTGGACTACGTGCTGGATGGCGACGCGGCCCTGCGGGAGCTTCAGGCCCGCCTGGAACGGACCGAGGATGGCGAGGAGCACGGGCGCCTCTACGCGGAGATCGACGCGATCGACGGCTGGAGCGCTGATGCGCGCGCCAGGCAGTTGCTGGCAGGCCTCGGCTTCGAGCCCTCGGACCCGGACCGGGCGGTGTCGGAGTTCTCCGGCGGCTGGCGCATGCGCCTGGGGCTCGCCCGCACCCTGATGACGCGCTCGGATCTGCTGCTGCTCGACGAGCCCACCAACCACCTCGATTTCGAGACCGTCCTGTGGCTCGAGGACTGGCTCCGGCGCTATCCGGGCACCCTGATCGTCATCGCCCATGACCGACGCTTCCTGGATGCCGTGGTCACGCACGTCGCTCACATCGAGCACCGGCAGGTGCAGCTGTTCACCGGCAGCTACAGCGCGGCCGAACGCCGCCGCGCGGAGATCCTCGCGCAGACCGAGGCCGCGGCGGCACGCGTCGCCCAGGAGCGCGCCCACCTCGAGCGCTTCGTCGCGCGCTTTCGGGCAAAGGCGACCAAGGCCCGACAGGCACAGAGTCGCCTGAAGCGCCTGGAGAAGCTGGATGAGATCGCGGTGCTGCGCGCGGCCCAGCCGATGCACCTGCAGATTCCGGCGCCGGAGCGCCTGCCCGATCCCCTGCTGCGCCTGGACCATGCCAGCGTCGTGACGGACGGGAAGACCCGCCTGCACCCCGCGACGCTGCGGCTGCGGCCGGACGATCGCATCGGCATCCTGGGACCGAACGGCGCGGGCAAGTCGACACTGCTTTCGGTGCTGGCCGGCCTGCTGCCGCTGAGCGGGGGCGAACGCGAGGTGGAGCCCGGCCTGGTGGTCGGTTACTTCGCGCAGCACCAGCGCGAGCAGCTGGACGAGGCCGCCAGCCCGCTGCTGCACCTGCAACGGCTGGAGGTGGCGATGACCGAGCAGGAAATGCGCAACCTGCTCGGCGGCTTCGGGTTCGGAGGCGCGCGGGCCGACATGCCGGTGGCCGGGCTTTCCGGGGGCGAGCGGGTCCGGCTGGTGCTGGCGATGCTGGCCTGCCAGGCGCCGGCCGTGCTGTTGCTCGACGAGCCCACGAACCACCTCGATCTGGACATGCGCGAGGCCCTGACGGAGGCGCTGGAGGACTACGCGGGTGCGCTGGTGGTGGTCTCCCACGATCGGGACCTGCTGACCCGCGCCTGCGACCGTTTCTGGCGCGTGCGCGAGGGCCGGGTCGAGGAGTACGAGGGAGACCTCGACGACTACGCCCGCGAACTGATCCGGGACCGTGCCCAGGGGACCGAGGCGCCGCGCGGGGACCTGCGCGCGCCCGCCGCGCCGGAGCGCGAGGGTAGCCGCGAGCGGCGACAGCAGGCCGCCCGCCAGCGGGAGTCCCTGAAGCCGCTGCGCCGGGCCGCGGAGCGGGAGGAGGCCCGCTGTTCCCGGCTGCAGGCCGAGCTCGAAGCGGTGGAGACAGCGATGGCGGATCCCGAACTGTATGACGGTGCGGACGGCGGCAAGCTGGAGGCCCTCCTGCAGCGTCAGGGCCGGCTGCGGCAGGAACTCGAAGCGGCCGAGGCTGCCTGGATGGAGGCGCTCGAGGCGCTGGAGACCGCCGGCTAGAGGCAAGGACGGGTCTGGCCCCGTCGATCGAGCACGAGATCGGGTTCCCCTGCGTGCACTACCTTCTGGTGTCGACCCTGACACGATGGCTGTCACCAGTCCCGGAACCGGTGTGGCGATCGACGCGATGCCGGCAGGGGCTGCGCACGGATTCTGGCGATATGCAGCTTTACATGCCATCCTCATGATCGCTGTTTCCGGAAAGCCGGACCAGCATGGAGGAGACAGAGTGTGACCGAAGAACGCAGACGACGGGGTTGGCTGGTATTTGCGCCGGTGCTGGCGCTGGTGGCCGTGGTGGGCGTGCTGGCCGGAGCCCTGGTCTGGAACATCATGAACGTGCCCGAGCCGCTGGTCGGCCGTGAGGCCCCCGCCTTCGATCTGCCGCAGCTGCACGATGCGGATGCACGGTTCACCGAGCAGGACCTGATCGGCAGGCCGGTACTGGTGAACGTCTGGGCGTCCTGGTGCGCGACGTGTGTCGCCGAGCGAGGCACCCTGGTCGAGCTTCAGCGCATGGGCATCCCGGTGTACGGATTCAACTTTCGGGACACGCGCGAGGAGGCCCTCGAATCCCTTGGGACCGGCCCCGATCCTTTCACCATCGTGGGTTTCGATCCGCGGGGTCTCACCAGCGCTGAATGGGGAGCCCATGTGACGCCGGTCACCTTTCTCGTCGACCGGCACGGAACGGTTCGCTTCAAGCACGTGGGCCAACTGCACGCGGATCTCCTGAACCGGCAGTTGCTGCCACTGTATCGGCAACTGGAGGCTGAGACGTGAACCCTCTCCTGCACAGCGCTTTGGCGAACAGCCCATGTCCCGGCGGCGATAGCGGATGAACCGGGACAGTTAGGGCTCGGTTCGGTGTCGCGGCTGCAGGCCGGGGCGGGCCCAGCGGCTCGCCACCCCGGCCAGCGGACGATGCGCTCAGTCGCGGGCCGACCGAATGTGTGTGGGGATCTCGTCGGCCCACCGGTGCGGTTGCAGGCCGAAATACTCGGCGAGCAGCCGGTAGATTGCCGGCCACTCGGCGCGCAGGTGGGCCGGAGAGAAGAAGAAGTACTCCGCGACCACCGCCAGGAACTCGGCCGGGTCGGTGGCGGCGTAGGGGTCGATCACCGGCTCCAGGCCGCGCTCGATCTCCTGCTGGAGTTGCTCGTAGGCGGCACTGAAGGTGTCGGTCCACTCGGCCCGTGGCAGCGTCCGGGGCAGTGGTGGAAAGCCGTTCACGTCGCCGTTGCCGGCATCGAGCGTGTGCGTCACTTCGTGCACGATCACCGCGCCGTCGTCCGCGATGTCGCTCCAGGACAGGACCACCGGGCCGCGCTCCCAGGCCTCTCCCGCCTGCGGCATCACCGCCTGGTGATGCACACCAGCCTCGTCGACCCACTCCTGTTCCGGCGCGAAGGTATCCGGGTAGACGATTACCGTCCGCCAGTCGCGGTAGGCATCGATGCCGAGGTGCAGGACGGGCAGGGAGGCGTAGGCCGCGATCAGGTGCCGCTGCCACGGATCAAGCTGCATGCCGATGCCCTTGAAGGTCTTGCGGCCCAGGAATTCGCCGACCCGCTCGCGCAGCACCTCCGTCTCCGCAGACGGCAGCAGACCGATGAAGGCTGCGTTTGCGCGCAGTCGCCGCCATTCGGTGTCGTCCAGAGGCGCGGTTGCGGGTGCGGGCAGCAGCCGCTCTCCAAGCCCCCGGACCAGGTTGTGCAGATCGCGAAACATCACCATCACCTGAGTCAAGTGACCGGGACCGGTCGTTGCGGTATGTTCCGCAGCTTTCCCGCCGGCGTAAAGGATCAAGCGTGGCCCGTCCGGAAAGCGATTTGCAGCACCTCGTGCACGAACTCGGTGAACGCCTGCCCCCGCAGATGCTGCGGGGGCGCATCGGTCTGGAGAAGGAGACCCTGCGCGTGCAGGCTGCCGGATCCATTGCCCAGACACCACACCCCGCAGCGCTGGGCGCGGCGCTGACGCACCCCTACATTACCACCGACTATTCCGAGGCGCTGCTGGAACTGGTGACGCCGCCCTTCGACGATGTGCGCGAGACGCTCGGGTTCCTGCAGGACCTGCAGAACTTTGCCGGGGCCCGGGTCGGCGAGGAGTTGCTGTGGGCGACCAGCATGCCCTGCGTGATCAATGGCGAGGAGTCGATTCCGGTGGCGCAGTACGGGCACTCCAACGCCGGCCGTATGAAGACCGTCTACCGCGTCGGCCTGGGGCACCGCTACGGGCGCCTGATGCAGGTGATTGCCGGTGTGCACTTCAACTACTCGCCGCAGCCCTCGCTTTGGCCGGTGCTGGCCGAGCTGCAGCGCGAATCCGACAGCCGGGAGTACCGGGACCGGCGAATGATGGGCATGGTCCGCAACCTGCTGCGCTTCGGCTGGATGGTGCCCTACCTCTTCGGGGCCTCGCCGGCGGTGTGCAATTCCTTCGTCCATGGCCGCGGGGCGAGACTCGAGGACTTCGACGACGACAGCAGCTACCTGCCCTTCGCCACCAGCCTGCGGATGGGGGACATCGGCTACACCAACCGCAAGGAGGCGGACACCGGGATCAAGGCCAACTACAACTCGCTGCAGGAGTATGTAGAGAGTCTGCGCTGCGCGATCAACACCGAGAGTTCCGAGTGGGCGCGCCTCGGCGTGAAGGTGAACGGTGACTACCGTCAGCTGAATGCGAATATCCTCCAGATCGAGAACGAGTACTACAGCACGGTGCGGCCGAAGCAGCCACTGGAGCGCTTCGAAAAGCCCACCGATGCGCTGGAGTCGCGGGGCGTCGCCTACGTCGAGCTCCGTTCGGTGGACGTGAACGCCCAGCACCCGCTCGGCGTCGACGAGAGCCAGCTGCGGTTTTTGGAGACGCTCTGTCTTGCGGGACTGCTGCTGCCGAGCGCGCCCCTGTCCGCCGCCGCGATTGCGGATATCGATGCGAACCTGCTCGAAGTCGCCCACCGTGGGCGCGAGCCCGGCCTGACGCTGCGCTGCGAGCGCGGCGAGGTCCCGCTGCCGGAGATGGCTCGCGAGATCCTCACGCTGATGCGGCCGGTTGCCGCGGTGCTGGACCAGGGGCTGCCCGGGGACCCCTACCGCCGCTCGCTGAGCGAGCAGTGGGGCAAGATCGAGCAGCCGGCGCTGACGCCTTCGGCGCGCATGCTGGAGGACATGATGGCGCGCGAGGAGGGCTTCTACCGTTACGCCCGGCGGCTCTCCGAGCAGCACCGCGAGACCTTCCGCAACAACTGCGCGCTGCCCCGGGAGGCCGAACTGGTGGAACTGGCCCAGCACTCGCTGACGGAACAGGCGGCGATGGAGGCCAGCGACCGCTACGATTTCGACAGCTTTCTGCAGCGCTATTTCGACGGGAGCCTGGTCGGGATCTCGGGCGCGCGCACCTTCATCCGGTGAAGTCCCCTTTCTGCGGTCGGGGTCCCTCGGTGCGGTGCGGCCCCTTCCCCAGCCCGCCCCCGCAAGCGGGGGCGGGAGTTCTCTCCCCTCTCCTGCTTGCGGACATCAATTTCCCCGGGTCACCGGAGGTGCCGATGCGTCTGAACCGATCGTTTTCGGAATTAAACGGCCTTGCCGCGGTCCCTCAGAGCGTGGGCGGTTGTCGCCCGACCGGGTGGTTGTCCGCATCGAACCACCGACCCGCCCGGGAACCATGCAGCATCGGCACCATGCCGGAAGACGGAGAGTCGAAGACCGTGTCATCCAATCTGCGAGACCGCAGGCCCCTTGCCAGGGGCGCAGTGTGCTGAAAACGATCGTCGCATTGCTCGTCGTGGTCATTTTCGCCGGGGGCGGTCTCTGGTTCTGGTCGGCGCAGGAGCCCGGCGCCGGCAACGCCGCCCCCGCCGCGGGTCCCGCCGCCGATCGCCGCATTCCGGTCAGGCTGGCCGTGGTTGAGCCTCGCCGTTTCGAAACCGTACTGGAGTCACTTGGCACCGCGCAGGCCAACGAGTCGGTGATCCTCACCGCGACCGTCACCGCAACCGTCGCGGAAATCGCCTTCAGGGACGGGGACGAGGTCGAAGCGGGCCAGATCCTGGTGCGACTGGCGTCCGCGGAGGAGCTGGCTGACCAGCGCGAGGCGCAGGTCACGCTGACCGAGCAACGCAGGGAGCTGAACCGCATCCGGGGTCTGGTTGCCGATAACATCGTCCCGCGTCAGCAGCTGGACCAGCAGCGCTCGCGCGTGGACGAGGCGGAGGCTCGACTGGCGGCGGTGGCGGCGCGGCTGTCCGACCGCGTGATCCGGGCGCCGTTCTCCGGCGTCCTTGGGTTGCGCCAGGTCAGTACCGGCACGCTGGTCACACCGGGAACCGCAATTGCAGAGCTGGACGACATTTCGGTTATCAAGGTCGACTTCACGCTCTCCGAACGATTTGCCGGTTCGGTTCGCCGCGGTATGCCCATCGAGGCCCGAAGCGTGGCGTTCCGGGACCGTGTCTTTGCGGGTGAGGTCAGCGCCGTCAGCACCCGCGTGGATGTCGCCACGCGGACTTTCACCGTGCGCGCCGAGATCGACAATCCCGAGGGTGACCTGCGTCCCGGCATGATGCTGACCACCAGCCTCCCGCTGGACCCGGCAGACCGCCTGGCCGTCCCGGAGGGGTCGGTGGTACCGAGGGCGGACGAGCACTTCGCCTTCGTGCTCGAGGAGGACGGCACCGTCCGGCGTCAGCAGATCACCATCGGCCGCCGCCAGCCCGGCCTGGTCGAGGTGCTCGACGGCCTGGAAGCGGGCGACCGCGTGGTGGATGACGGCATTCTGCGGGTCCGTGACGGCACTGAGGTGCGTGTGCTCGAAGGGGACGCCGCGTGATCATCTCCGACATCGCCAACCGCCGGCCGGTGCTGGCGGTCGTCTTCAACCTGCTGCTGGTCACCTTCGGTCTGATTGCCTATCAGCAGCTGCCGTTGCGGGAATACCCGGACATCGATGCACCGGTGATCACGGTCTCGACCAACTATCCCGGCGCGAGCGCGGAGATCATCGAGCGCGAGGTCACCCAGCGGCTGGAGGACCGGATCGCCGGCATCGAGGGTATTCGCTACATTCAGTCGAGCAGCCGGGACGGGCGCTCGTCCATCACCATCGAGTTCAACCTGAACCGGGACATCGACGCCGCCGCGAACGACATCCGCGAGGCGGTCTCGCGCGTCGTGCGGTCGCTTCCGGACGAGGTCGATCCCCCGCAGGTGACCAAGGCCGACGCCGACGCGCGGCCGATCCTCTGGCTCAACCTCTCGAGCACCGAGATGGACGGGCTCGAACTTGCCGACTACGCGCGTCGGCATCTGGTGGACCGGATATCGGTGGTGGACGGGGTCGCGCTGATCCGCCTCGGCGGGGCCCGCAGCTACGCGATGCGTATCTGGCTCGATCGCCAGGCAATGGCCGCACGCAATCTGACCGTCGGCGACATCGAGGATGCGCTGCGCCGCGAGAACGTGGAACTGCCGGCGGGGCGGGTGGACTCGGTGGACCGGGAGTTCCGGGTGCGCGTGGATCGCATGTACCGCAGTGCGGAGGACTTCGCGGGACTGGTCGTGAAGCGGGCCGACAACCAGCATCTGGTGCGGCTGGGCGAGGTCGCCGAGGTGATGCTGGGTTCGGACTCGGAGCGCACCGAGTTCCGCGGCAACGGCGAGGACATGGTCGGCCTTGGCATCATCCGGCAGGCCAACGCGAACGTGCTGGATGTCGCCAGCGGCGTGAAGCGGGTGGCGGAGGAACTGCAGGGGCAGCTGCCCGACGGGACGTCGCTGGTGGTCACCTACGACTCGTCGGTGTTCATCGAAGGCGCGATCCGGGAAGTCTTCATCACGCTGGCCATCGCCACCATTGCCGTGGTGCTGGTGATCTTCCTGTTCCTCGGGAGCTGGCGCGCGACGCTGATTCCGGCGGTGACGGTGCCGGTCGCGATTACCGCCACGTTCATCGGCGTCGCCGCCTTCGGCTTCTCGGTGAACCTGCTGACGCTGCTCGCGCTGGTGCTGGCCATCGGGCTGGTGGTGGACGACGCGATCGTGATGCTGGAGAACATCCACCGGCGCATCGAGCGCGGCGAGCCGGGATTGCTGGCCGCGTATCGCGGCGCCCGGCAGGTCGGTTTCGCGATCGTCGCGACGACCTCCGTGGTGGTGGCCGTGTTCGTGCCCCTTGCCTTCCTCAGCGGTACGGTGGGCAAGCTCTTCACGGAGTTCGCTCTCGCGATCGCGATCGCGGTGGTTTTCTCGAGTCTGGTGGCCCTGACCCTGGCGCCGGTCCTTTCCGGGCGGCTGATGCGCAAGGGGGACGACGACACCGGGGCGGCACGTGTGATCAGTCGGGGCTTCGCCGCGCTCGAGCGCGGTTACGGCACCGTGCTGGAGCGTAGCCTGCCGAAGGCCTGGGCCGTGGTGCCCCTGCTTCTGCTGAGCCTCGCCGGAGTGTGGTGGCTGGTGAATACCATTCCCGAGGAGTTCGCGCCGCGCGAGGACCGGGGGGCTTTCTTCATCATGGTCAATGGCCCCGAGGGTGCCAGCTTCGAGTACATGAGCGAACGGATGGCCGAGGTGGAGCGCCGGCTGCTGCCCCTGACCGAGGCGGGTGACGTGCGCCGCATCATGGTGCGCACGCCGCGCGGCTTTGGCGGGGCGGAGGCCGTGAACAACGGCTTCGTGATCGTGATCATGCACCACTGGGACGACCGCGAGCGCGCCGCCTGGCCGGTGATGGACGAGATCAACGCGTCGCTCGCGGAGATCCCGGGAATCACCGCGCGTGCGATCATGCGACAGGGACTCTCTCAGGGGCGGGTCGGGCCGCCCGTGCAGTTCGTGATCACCGGCCCCGATTACGACGACCTCGCGCAGTGGGGGGAAGACCTGCTGGCTCGCGCGGAGGAGATTCCCGGGCTTGCGCGGCTCGATCTCGACTACAAGCCGACCCAGCCCCAGATCTCGGTGCGCATCGACCGGGATCGGGCGGCCGACCTCGGGGTCTCGCTCGCGACCGTGGGTCGGACCCTGGACGTGATGCTGGGGGGGCGCAGCATCACCACCTTCATCGACCGCGGCGAGGAATACGACGTGATCGTCGAGGGCCGCTCCGATCAGCGGCGCACGCCCGGCGACATCTCGAATCTCTACGTGCGTTCGGATCGCGGTGCGCTGATCCCGCTGTCGAGTCTGGTCAGCTACGAGGAGGTGGCCGGCGCCGGGTCGCTCGAGCGCTACAACCGCGCCCGTGCGGTGACGCTGACCGCCGGGTTGCAGGAGGGCTACACGCTCGGGCAGGCGCTGGCCGACCTGGAGGCGGCCGCCGCCGAGGTGCTTCCGCCGGAGGCCGGCATCGACTACAAGGGCGATTCGCTGGAACTGCGCGAGGGAACGCAGGCGGTGCTGTTCGTTTTCCTGCTGGCCCTGCTGGTGGTCTATCTGGTGCTGGCAGCGCAGTTCGAGAGCTTCATTCATCCGTTCGTGATCATGCTGACCGTTCCGCTGGCGATCGTGGGTGCGCTGCTGGGGCTCCACCTGACCGGGCAGACGCTCAACATCTACAGCCAGATCGGCATGGTGATGCTGATCGGGCTCGCGGCGAAGAACGGTATCCTGATCGTCGAGTTTGCCAATCAGCTCCGCGACCACGGACGGGAGTTCAACCGGGCGGTTGTCGAGGCGGCCAGCATGCGGCTGCGGCCGGTACTGATGACCGCGCTGACCACCGTGGCGGGTTCGATCCCGCTGATCCTCGCAATGGGCCCGGGTTCCGAGACCCGTTTCGTGATCGGGGTCGCGATCTTCTCCGGCGTATTGTTCGCGACGCTGTTCACGCTGTTCGTGATTCCGGCGGCCTACACCCTGCTCGCGCGGCGCACGCAGTCACCGAAGGCCACCACACGCTACATCGAGGGCCTCGATGGCCGCATCGAGGATGTCGACCGCGATCAGCGGGGCGGTGCCCCGGTCGCCCCGGACCGGAGCGCATAGGCAGCGTCGATGCTCCCGGGGGACGGATTTGCGAATCCGTTCCCGGCCCTCACCCCCAGCCCCTCTCCCGCTTGCGGGAGAGGGGAGAAGACGTTCCCCCGCTCGTCCGGGCGGGGATGTGGCGGGGTTCAGTCCGGCTCGAATTCCAGGACCGCCGAGTTGATGCAGTAGCGCAGGCCGGTCGGCGCGGGGCCGTCCGGGAACACATGCCCCAGGTGCGACTGACAGCGTGCGCAACGCACCTCGGTGCGGATCATCCCGTGGCTGGCATCCCTGTGTTCGCTGACGATGTCCGGGCTCGCGGGCGCCGTGTAACTCGGCCAGCCGGATCCGGAATCGAACTTGGTCGACGAGTGGAAGAGCTCGGCGCCGCAGACCACGCAGCGATAGCGCCCGGCTGCCTTGTGCGCGTGATAGGCGCCGGTAAAGGCAGGCTCGGTCCCGCCCTCGCGGGCAATGTGGTACTGCTCCGGTGTGAGCCTCTGGCGCAGTTCGGTTTCGGATATCTCGTCGGATCTGGACATGGTGCCTCCGATGGGTCGATGCATTGGCCGCAGTATTCCTCCGCGCAGGGCGGAAACGGAAATGACCACCCGGGACCCGGTGCAATGCCCGGTCGTGCGTGGCGGGGGGTGCAGGCGCTGCGTCTGCATCTGGCCGAGCCGGGGCGCTTTGTGTATGGTTCAGCACCATGAAAAAGACCCAAAGCAAAGCGCGTGCCGGCGAAGGCCTTTACCTGATACTGGTCAGCGTGCACGGGCTGATCAGAGCGCAGAATCTGGAGCTGGGACGGGACGCCGACACCGGTGGGCAGACCCTCTACGTCGTCGAGCTGGCCCGGGCCCTCGCACGGCATCCCGAGGTGGGCCGCGTGGATCTGCTGACCCGGCGCGTGGTCGATGCGCGGGTTGCCAACGACTACGCCGAACGCGAAGAGGACCTTGGCGACGGCGCGCGGATCGTGCGCATCGATTGCGGGCCGCGCCGCTACCTGCACAAGGAGAGGCTCTGGCCGCATCTCGACTGCTATGCCGACAACGCGCTGGAGCACATCCGCCAGGTCGGCCTTCGGCCGGACGTGATTCACGGACACTACGCCGATTCGGGTTACGTCGCGACGCGCCTGTCCAACCTGCTGGGTGTGCCGATGCTGCAGACCGGCCATTCGCTCGGCCGGGTGAAGCGCGATCGGTTGCTGGCCAGCAAGATGAAGGAGGCGGACATCGAGAGCCGCTACAACATCTCCGTGCGCATCCAGGCCGAGGAGGAGGCGCTGGCCCACGCACACCGGGTGATCGCCAGCACCCAGCAGGAGGTGGACGAACAGTACGCGGTGTACGACAACTACCAGCCTTCGCGCATGGTGGTCATCCCGCCCGGGACCGACCTCTCGCGCTTCCGGCCGCCGAAGCGCGGACAGCGCAAGCCCCCGATCTGGCCGGCTATCGCCCGGTTTCTGGAAAAGCCCGACCGTCCGCTGATCATGGCGCTGTCGCGTGCGGACGAGCGCAAGAACATCCGCGGGCTGGTGGACGCCTATGCCGGCAGCGAATGGCTCCGTGATCACGCGAACCTGCTGATCGTGGCCGGCAACCGCGACAACATTGCCGACCTGGAGAAGGGCGCGCGGCAGGTTCTGAAGGATCTGCTGCTGCGCATCGACCGCTTCGATCTCTACGGCAAGGTCGCCTACCCGAAGCACCATCAGAGCGACGACGTGCCCGATCTCTACCGGCTGGTCGCGTCCACCCGCGGCGTGTTCGTGAACCCGGCGCTGACCGAGCCGTTCGGCCTCACGCTGATCGAAGCCGCTGCCAGCGGCGCCCCCATCGTCGCAACCAACGACGGAGGGCCGCAGGAAATCCTGTCCCGCTGCCACAACGGGGTGCTGGTCGATCCGCTGGACCCGCCCGGGATTGCAAAAGCCATCGAGACCATTCTCGGTGACCGTCAGCTCTGGCGGCGCTTCTCGGACCAGGGCCTGAAGGGTGTGCGCGAGCACTATTCCTGGGACGGCCACGCGGCGCGCAACGTCCGGCTGATCAAGCGGCTCGGCCGCGAGGTCAAGCGCGCGCGGCGCGACCAGCGGTCGGTTTCCGGGAGGCTGGCGGACGTGGATCGCGCGGTGCTCACCGACATCGACAATACCCTGATCGGTGACCCGGTGGCGCTGAAGGCGCTGCTCGCGTGGATTCGCAAGCATCGCGCCGAAGTCGCCTTCGGGGTGGCCACCGGACGCCGGCTGGACTCTGCCCAGGAGGCGTTGGCGCGGCACGGCGTGCCGGCCCCGGATCTCTGGATTACCTCGGTCGGCGCGGAGATCCACTACGGAGCCGAGGCCACGCCCGACAAGGGCTGGGAACAGCACATCAGTCATCGCTGGAGGCCCGACCGGCTGCGCGAGCTGCTGCTGGAACGGCCCGGACTGTCGCTGCAGCCGGAGGCGGATCAGCGACGGTTCAAGATCAGCTTTTTCGTGGATCCGGAAAAGTTCGAGGGCGTGGCGGCGATCGAACGCCTGCTCTATCAGGCGGATCTGAACGCCCGCGTGATCCACTCGCACGACATGTTCCTCGACGTGCTGCCGGTGCGGGCCTCGAAGGGCCTCGCGGTGCGTTACGTGGCCCACAAGTGGGGGATTCCGCTGGAGCAGGTCCTGGTCGCCGGTGATTCCGGGAACGACGAGGACATGCTGCGCGGTCGCCTGCTCGGCGTGGTGGTCGGCAATCACCACCCGGAACTGGACAAGCTGCGCGGCTTCGAGCGCATCCACTTCGCCGAGGCGATGCACGCGCGCGGCATCCTCGAGGCGGTCGAGCACTTCGACCTGCTGAACCGCTGTGACGTGCCGGCGAAGGCGGCGAAGGGTTCCGGGACCTGACACGGTCTGTCAGGGCCAGGGTAGCAGCAGTCCGATGCCCGTCAGCACGGTAACGGTCTCGAAGGCCCGCTTTACCAGGACGTTGCCGTAGCGGTGGGCCAGCGAGGCGCCGAGATAGCCCCCGACGAGGCTGCCAACCAGCAGGGCCGGCAGCCACGCCCATTGCACCTCCCCGAGGGTTCCGAGCACCAGCGCACCAGCGCCGTTCCAGAACAGGCCGACCAGTACCAGGGTATAGGCGACGGCCTGCGTATAGGAGAGCCCGTACCAGCGAACCAGCCACAGGGTGACCATCAGCCCGGTGCCGGAGGTCAGCGAACCGTTCAATACGCCGATCACCAGCAGGCCGAAGGCGCCGGTCAGCGCGTGCGTCCAGCCGCCGCTGATCACCACTGCGTGCCGCCCGAGCTGTGGCCGGCGCCACGAATACCAGCCAAGCCCGATGGTCAGCACGCCAAGCGCGATCTCGCCGGCACGGGCCGGGATCTCGAGCACCAGCAGCGCCCCGAGCACCACGCCGGGCAGGCCCGCGGCCAGAATCAGGATCAGACGTTGAGGCTCGAAGGTACTCTGCTTAAAGTGTCGGAGGCTCGCGCCGATACCCAGTGCTACAGAGGCGATCTTGTGCGTGGCCAGGGCGACCGGAAACGGGAGTCCGAGGAAGATCAGCGCCGGTAGCTGGAGCAGTCCCGCACCGCCACCGGCAAGCGCCGACAGCCCGTTGGCCACTAGTGCGATCAGGATCAGACCGAGGTGCTCGAGGGGGGACATGAAGCAGACGATACGCATGTTGGCGTTACTGGTGCCATTGGTCGCCCTTCTGCTGCCTCCGGCCGATGCGCGAATCTATCGCTGGACCGATGACGCCGGCGTGGTCCACTACTCGACGACCCCGCCACCCTCTGCCGCTGACCGGGAGCTGCGCATCCTCGACAACGAGGGCCGCCAGCGGCAGGTGCGGCCCGCGCCGCCGACCGCGGAGGAGCGCGAACGTGCGGCGCAGCAACGGGAACGCGAACGGCTTGAGGCCGAGCGGCGTGAACGCGAGCAGGCGCAGCGCCAGTCCGAGGCCGTAGCGCTCGAGCGGCGCGCCCGGCAGCTGCGCGCCGCCTATGCCGATGTCGACGAGATCCGGCAGCAGCGGGATCGGCGGCTCGAAATGGTGGAGACCACGCTGATGCTCAGTGAACGGCAGGAGGCGACACTGCAGAGCGAGCTCGAGCGCATTGCCGCGCAGATGCGGAATTCGCAGGTCGACGAGCGCACCATGGCGCGTTACCGCGAGGAGTTCGCCGATCTCGAGTCGCGGATCCAGCGGGAATGGGCCTTCCAGCGCCGCCAGCGCGAGATGCTCGCCGAGATCAAGGCCTCTGCCGAGGAGGACATGCGAGACTTCGAGCGGCTGGTGAACGGAGAGCTGCGCTGACTCGGAGAAGCCCGGGGACCGCTTTTCCAACCGGGCCCCGGTGGCGTTTTGCGATGACCGTCAGCGGCTGATCAGGGTGCCGACGCCCTCACTGGTCAGCAACTCCAGCAGCACCGCATGCTCGACGCGGCCATCGACGATATGGGTCGCGGTCACGCCGCTGCGTACCGCATCCAGCGCACACCGGATCTTCGGGATCATCCCTCCGTGGATCACGCCGCTGCGGATCATCTGGTCGACTTCCGAGGCGGTCAGTCGGGGGATCAGTCGGCCCTCCGAGTCGAGCACGCCCGGCGTGTTTGTCAGCAGCAGGAGCTTTTCCGCATCCAGCACCACCGCCAGTTTTTCCGCGGCGGTGTCGGCGTTGATGTTGTAGGCATTGCCCTCGCGGTCGAAGCCGATCGGCGCGATCACCGGAATGAAGGCGCTGCGGTCCAGGTTGTGCACGATCGCCGGGTCCACGCTCTCGATCTCGCCGACCAGCCCGAGATCGACTGCCGTCATCCCGTCGGGACCGCTTACCTCGCGCAGGGGCCGGGCGCGAATCATCTGTCCGTCCTTTCCGGTCAGGCCCACCGCCTTGCCACTGAAGTTGTTGATCAGCGCAACGATTTCCTGGTTCACGAGTCCGCCGAGCACCATCTGCACGACTTCCATGGTCTCGCGGTCGGTCACGCGCAGGCCATGCACGAATTCCGAGACCTTGCCCAGGCGCTGCAGCAACAGTCCGATCTGCGGGCCACCGCCGTGCACCACGACCGGGTTCACGCCGACCTGTTTCAGCAGCACCACGTCGCGGGCGAAACCGGCCTTCAGGTGCGCCTCGGTCATCGCGTTGCCGCCATACTTGATCACGACCGTCTTGCCGGCAAAGCGCTGGATGTACGGCAGCGCCTCGATCAGCACGTGGGCGACGGATTGCGCGGAATTCATGTCCATCGGAGATCCGGGAATCTGGGGTCAGGGGCGCATTCTAGCGCGAGCCGGTGGCTCAGCGGCGGCCCGAGGAGCCGAAGCCGCCGCTGCCCCGGGGGCTCTCGGCGAAGTCGTCGACCACAATGAAACGGGCCTGCAGTACGGGCACGATCACCAACTGCGCAATGCGTTCGCCGACGGTGATGCGGAACGGCTGTTCGCCCCGGTTCCAGCAGGAAACCATCAGCGGGCCCTGGTAGTCTGAGTCGATCAGCCCGACCAGGTTGCCCAGCACGATCCCGTGCTTGTGGCCGAGCCCCGAGCGGGGCAGCACCAGTGCCGCGTAGCCCGGATCCTCGATGTGGATCGCGATACCCGTGGGAATCAGCAGCGTCTCGCCGGGGAGCAGTTCGTGCTCTGTCTCCAGCAGTGCGCGCAGGTCAACGCCGGCGGAGCCGCCGGTCGCCGGCCGGGGCAGGGGGAAGTCCCGGCCGATTCGGGGATCGAGGATCTTGAGTGCGATTTCCGGTGCGGGCATTTCCCCCTCCATGGTTCAGTTCTTGTCGGCTTCTGCGGTACCGGCCATATGTGCGCCGATCAGTGTGATCAGCGCACGGGCCAGCTCGTTCTTCGGCTGCTCGGGGAACAGGCGCTGTCCGCCCGGCCAGAAGACAGCCAGCGAATTCTCCGGCCGGCCGATCGCCCTGCCTGCGGAGACGTCGTTGGCGGCGATCATGTCGAGGCCCTTGCGTTCCAGCTTTGCCCGAGCGTTTTCGTGCAGCCTCGTGGTTTCCGCGGCGAATCCGACGACGAACGGCCGTGGCCGGCGCGCGGCGACGTCGGCGAGGATATCGGGGGTGCGAACCAGTTCCACCGTCATCCCGGGCATGTCCTTCTTCAGCTTCTCGTCCGCCGGAACACGGGGGCGGTAGTCGGCCACCGCCGCCGCAGCAATGAACAGGTCGACGCCTTCGAGGTGCTCGAGCACCGCCGCGTGCATCGCCTCCGCGGTGTACGCCGCCACGGCCAGAACCCCGGCAGGCAACGGGATCTCCAGCGGGCCGTGCACCAGACGGACCTCGGCGCCGGCGTCCCGCGCAGCGGCTGCCAGCGCGACGCCCATCCGGCCCGAGCTGCGGTTGCCGATGAAACGCACCGGATCGATGGGTTCCTGGGTCGGTCCCGCGGTGATCAGTACCCGCCGACCGGCCAGCGGTCCCGATGGGGAACCAAACAGTGCCTGCAGTATCGACTGTGGCTCCGCCATTCGCCCGGCCCCGGTCTCGCCGCAGGCCTGCCCCCCGGATTCCGGCCCGATCGTCCGTACACCGCGGCGTTCAAGCAGGCGATGGTTGGCTTGTGTCGCCGGGTGCTCCCACATCACCCGGTTCATCGCCGGCGCAAGCAGGATCGGCGCCTCGGTCGCGAGGCACAGCGTGGTCAGCAGATCGTCGGCAAGGCCCGCGGCCAGGCGCGCGATCAGGTCCGCGGTCGCAGGCGCGATCACCACGTGATCCGCCCAGCGGGCGAGCGCGATATGATCCATTCCGCTTTCGGCTTCCGCATCGAGCAGATCGACGCGCACCGGGTGCCCGGACAGCGCCTGGAAGGTCAGCGGCGTGACGAACGCGGCCCCACCGCGCGTCATCACCACCCGGACTTCGCAGCCGGCATCGCGCAACCGACGGACCAGCTCGCAGCTCTTGTACGCGGCAATTCCGCCGCCGACGCCCAGCAGGACCCGGGGTTGTGCTTGGTTTTCCATCGGCGAAGCTTACGGTCTTGGGGGGCAGATTTGAAATCCTTGCTTCCGTACCCGGTCGTGGCCGGAAGCCGCTGCCACGGCCCCCGCGCGGGAAGGGGGACAGATTTCAGATCTGCCCCCGAGGCCACTCCCTTCCCGAATCCCATGCGATCGTGATAAGACTGCGCTTACGACTCAAGGCCACAGGGAGGTGGTGATGGCAATATCCGACTGGCCGGCGGACGAGCGTCCCCGGGAAAGGCTTCTTCTGCGCGGTCCGGCCGCGCTCTCCGATGCCGAGCTGCTCGCGATCTTTCTGCGCACCGGAGTTGCGGGGAAGAGCGCGGTGGACATCTCGCGCGACCTGCTGAATCACTTCGGGGGGCTGCGCCCGCTGCTGCAGGCCGACCGGGCCGCGTTCTGCGCGGCACGCGGCCTCGGCGCCGCCAAGTACGCGCAACTGCAGGCCGTGCTGGAGATGGGGCGGCGACACCTCGCCGCGATGCTTGAACGCGGCGACGCGGTCACTTCGCCCGCGGCAACCCGCGCTTTCCTCTCCGCGCGGCTGCGCGACTACCCCTACGAGGTCTTCGCCTGCCTGTTCCTCGACAACCGGCACCGCATGCTGGCCTTCGAGGAGCTCTTCCGGGGGACCATCGACGGCGCCAGCGTGCACCCCCGCGAGATCGTGCGCCGGGTGTTGCACCATAATGCCGCGGCGGTGATCCTGGCCCATAATCATCCTTCGGGCGTCGCGGAGCCATCGCGCGCGGACGAGGCCATTACCCGCCGCCTGCAGGAGGCTCTCGGCCTGCTCGATGTCCGCGTGCTCGACCACGTGATCGTGGCCGACGAGACGCTGTCCTTCGCGGAGCGGGGGCTGATCTGAACCCCGGCCGGGACCGTGGCGTGTCGTCTGCACGAAGGGAGGATTGTCATGTCGATGGAGTTTGCGATCGCACGTCTGCCCCGGATCGAGTTCGGCGCCGGTGCGAGGCACCGGCTGCCGCGCATCGCGGCGGGTTTCGGGCGCCGGGTGCTGCTGGTGACCGGCAGTCGCTCGCTGCTGGAGGGACCGTTCTGGCCCGAGCTCGAGACCGGTTTTGCTGCCGACGGGCTCGACGTGATCGGACACCGCATCTCCGGAGAGCCCTCGCCCGAGGCGATCGACGCGGCGGTTCAGCGCTACCGCGGCCGGGAAATCTCGGTCGTCGTCGCGATCGGTGGCGGCAGCGCGCTGGACGCTGGCAAGGCGATCGCGGGACTGCTGCTTCCGGGCAACCCGGTGCTGGATCACCTCGAAGGGGTCGGTCCGGAACGCCCCTACCGCGGCCCTTCGGTTCCGCTGGTCGCGGTGCCGACCACCGCCGGCACCGGTTCCGAGGCCACCAGGAACGCGGTGCTGAGCCGTGACGGTGCAGACGGCTTCAAGAAGTCGTTCCGGGACGAACGGCTGGTGGCCCAGTACGCGGTGGTGGACCCCGATTTCCTGGCCACTTGTCCGCCGGCGGTGATCGCCGGCAATGGGATGGACGCCCTGACGCAGCTGCTGGAATCGTACGTGTCGAAGCGCGCGAACCCGTTCTGCGACGCGCTGGCGCTGGACGGGCTGGCACGGGCCCGCGACAGCCTGCTGCCGCTCTACCGCGATGCCGGGGATGCCGACGCCCGGGCCGGGATGGCGTATGCGTCGTTACTGTCCGGCATCACCCTGGCACAGGTCGGGCTCGGGTCCGTGCACGGGCTGGCGTCGCCGCTGGGCGCCTTCTTCCCGATCCCGCACGGGGTGGTCTGCGGGACGCTGGTCGCTGCCGCTACCGCGGTCAACATCCGCGCGCTACGGCAGCGGGAACCGGGGCATCCGGCGCTCGCCCGGTATGCGCGGATCGGCCGCCTGCTGACCGGAGAACCCCTGCCGCACGATGCCGAAGCCGGTGACGCACTGGTCGCGCTGCTCGACCAGTGGACGCACCGGCTCGATCTGCCGACGCTGGACCGTTTCGGAATCACGCCGAAGGATCATCCGCGCATCGTCGCGTCCAGCCGCGGATCGAGCATGAAAACCAATCCGATTGTGCTGGAGGATACCGAGATCACCGAGATCCTGGAGGCCCGGCAGGGCGGGGCCCGCTGAACGCGGGACTCGCGGGCGCATGCAGGGCGGTGGTCTTCAGGTGAACACGCAGATGTCGGATTCGCCGGCGGACTGGAAGAAGGTGGCGGCGCCGGCATATTCCACGCCGGGGATGAAATCCTTCTTGGTGAATTCGTGCAGCTCGGCGGTCATCTGGCAGGCGTACATCTTGACGTCGGCATCGAGGCAAAGCTGCCGCAACTCCTCGATGTCGGCGACACCCTTGGCGCGCAGCCTCTCCCGCGCCTTCCGGGTGAACATCGCCTGCACACCGGGCAGGGTCTTGATGAACACCGGGAGCCGCGAACCGAGAGCGGGGTTGCCGAGCGGGCTCACCTGCAGACGCAGATTGCGTTTCAGCAGCTGGAGCCCGTAGAAAGTGAAGAACATCCGGCACTCGTAACCCAGGGCAGCCGCGGTCGATGCGAGGATCAGGGGCGGGTAGGCCCAGTCCAGCGAACCCTTGGTGACGATGATGGTGATGACCTTTGCCGACATTGCGGAAACTCCGGGTAGAAAGATCGGGGTACGTGGCTACTCTACAGTGGACCATGGAGACGGTTCGGTACCAGACCGCCTTGCCAGCGACGCCGGCGCTGCAGCTCCCGAGTTTGGAGCAGGGTGGCTGCCCCTGCATTTGCCCGTGCTGTTCCGGGGTGTCTGGCCATGCTCCATGGGCAAGGAACTTCCTGCATCACCCTCCCTTTGACCTCAGCAGGCCGCCGGATGTGCCCGGCGATCGCGCGGGAGCAACCGGTCGATCGCGTCGAGCAGTCGATCCACCTGCGTCTCGGTATGAGCGGCCGACAGCGTGATGCGCAGGCGCGCGCTGCCTTCCGGCACCGTCGGCGGCCGGATCGCCGGGACCAGCAGCCCCTGTTCGAGCAGCGCATCGGCCATTGCGGTGGCGAGCCTGGAGGTGCCGAGGATCACCGACTGGATCGGGCTAACAACCCCGGGATCGCCCAGTCCCAGCTGTGTCAGCCCCTGGCGCAGGCGGCCGACGAGGCTGCCCAGGTGCGCCCGGCGCCAGGATTCCCGTTGCGCGATCGCCAGCGATTGCCGGGTCGCGGCGGCGACCGCCGCGGGCATCGCGGTGGTGTAGATGTAGGTGCGGGAAAACTGGGTCAGGCCCTCGATCAGCGTGCGGCTGCCGGCGACGAACGCACCTGCGGTGCCAAAGGCCTTCCCCAGCGTCCCCATCAGCACCGGGACCTCGGACGGGGTGAGGTGGAAGTGCTCGCAGCTGCCGCCGCCACCCTCACCGAGGACGCCGAGGCCGTGGGCGTCGTCAACCATCAGCCACGCCCCATGCCGCTGGGCGAGCGCGGCCAGCGCCGGCAGCGGAGCGTGATCGCCATCCATCGAGAAGACGCCGTCGGTGACGATCAGCCGGGAGTGCTGCCGCGCAGCCGTTGCTTCCAGCATTGCCCCTGCGTGTTCCGCGTCACCGTGCCGGTAGCGGCGTGTCCGACAGCCGGCCAGGCGGCTGGCGTCGATCAGCGAGGCATGATTCAGGCGGTCTTCCAGTACCGTGTCGTGGCGCCCCAGCAGGGCCTGAAGAACGCCGAGGTTGGCCATGTAGCCAGTGGAAAACAGCAAAGCCCGTTCGCGGCCGGTGAACTCGGCCAGATCGTCTTCCAGTTCCGCGTGGACCCGGGTATGGCCATTGACCAGGTGAGCTGCGCCCGCTCCCATGCCATAGTCTTCCAGCGCTGCGCGCGCGGCGGCCACCACCCTCCGGTCGGCTGCCAGGCCCAGGTAGTCGTTGGAACAGAAGGCCACCACCCGGCGCCCGTCGATCACCTGCTCCGGTGACTGCGGCCCTTCCAGGGTGCGGGGCGCACGCCAGCGGCCGGCGGCACGAGCCGCGCCCAGACGTTCACGCAGGCGCTGTTCGATGGACACCGTCAACAGGCCGTCATCCCCGCACTTAACGGATCAGCCGTGCTGAACCCGAACCGCTTCCTCTTCCCGCGGTTGCTTGTCCGCCGCGGATTCCTCTGCCGCCTCGGGCTGAATCCCCAGCCGCTGGAACAGGGTGCGATCGCGGTTGGCCTCCGGATTCGGCGTGGTGAGCAGGCGCTCGCCATGGAAGATCGAATTGGCGCCCGCCAGGAAGCACAGGGCCTGCATCTCGTCGCTCATGTCCGTGCGGCCGGCAGACAGCCGGACGTGGGACTGCGGCATCAGGATGCGGGCCACCGCGACGGTGCGGACGAACTCGAACGGATCCAGAGCTTCGGTCCCGTGCAACGGCGTGCCTTCCACCTGGACCAGCTGGTTGACCGGAACGGATTCCGGGTGCCGGGGCAGGCAGGCCAGCTGCTGCAGCAGACCGGCGCGGTCACGGCGCGACTCGCCCATGCCCAGGATGCCGCCGGTGCAGACGCTCATGCCCGCCTCGCGCACGTGCTCGAGAGTGTCCAGCCGCTCCTGGTAGGTCCGGGTGGTGATCACCTCCCCGTAGAACTCCGGGGAGGTGTCGAGGTTGTGGTTGTAGTAGTCCAGCCCCGCCTCGGCCAGGCGCCGGGCCTGCTGCGGGGTCAGCATGCCCAGCGTCATGCAGGTCTCCAGTCCCTGTTCGCGCACGGCCCGGACCATCTCGATCACGCGTTCGAGGTTGCGGTCGGTGGGGTTGCGCCATGCGGCCCCCATGCAGAAACGCGTCGCCCCGTGCTCCCGGGCGCCCCGCGCGGCCTCCTGAACCTCCTCCAGCGGGAGCAGCCGCTCGCGTTCCAGGTCCACCGGGTGGTGCGCGCTCTGCGGGCAGTAGCCGCAGTCCTCGGGGCACGCGCCGGTCTTGATCGACAGCAGGGTGCTGACCTGCACGCGGTTGGGGTCGAAGTGTTCGCGGTGGACCTGCTGCGCCCGGAAGACCAGATCGCTGAACGGCAGGTCAAGCAGGGCCTCGACCTCATCCCGGGTCCAGTCGTGACGAATCGGTGTCATTGTTCATGCTCCTCGGAGTCGACCTCGATCTGGACGTCCTGCCAGCGCTCCCGGTAGATGCCGATCAGCGCATAAATCGTCCAGGGGATCAGGATCAGGGCGGCCACCATCCAGTAGGCGCGGTAGTAGTTGAGGTCCGGCGGAAAGAAGGTGGCCACCACGATCAGTGAACCCATCAGCGCGTAGTAACGGTAGGCGGCCCACTGGGTGAACTGGCCAACCCGGTCCTCGGGATGATGGCGGCACATCGCGTAGACCATCATCGAGGCCCCGAACCAGAAGATCAGTGGTACGATCCCCATGATCGCGGCGACGATGGTGGCGATGCCAACCTCGCCGCTCACCAGGAACAGCGGTACACCCGCCAGGGAGACGGCGATGAGGTTGCCCCAGTCGAAGGTCGAGGCGGCGCGGCGGCAGGAACGCCCCGAGACGGTCTTGGTTGCCATCAAGGCCCCACGGCGAAAACCACAAGTCTAGCACCGTGGCTCCCTGCCACCCACAATCCCCCAATCCCGCTTCGGGGCACTGGCTCCGGCTCCTGCAGGCCTGCGGCGCGAACCTGCTGGAGCGTCTCTATCCCGGGCGTTGCGTGTTGTGCCTGGACCCCGCGCCGGCCGGGCTCTGCACCGGCTGCGCGTCGGATCTCGCCCGCCCCGGACCCTCCTGTCCGACCTGCGCCGAGCCGCTCCCGTTCGCCGGCGACTGTCCTTCCTGCCAGCGCAGTCCGCCACTGCTCGACGCGGTCTGGGCGCCCTTCGTCTACGCGTGGCCGCTGAGCCATCTGCTGCTGTCCTACAAGGGCGGCGGCCGCCCGCAACTGGCCCGGCCGCTCGGGTTCCTGCTCGCCGAGCACCTCCCGGCGATCGCCACCGCGGGGGTCGACCGCGTGATTCCGGTCCCGCTGCACGAACGGCGTCTGGTGCACCGCGGCTTCAACCAGGCCGAGGACCTGGCCCGGGTGCTGTGCCGCCGACGCGGCCTGCGCGTCGACACCGGCAGCGTCACCCGCGTACGCGCCACCCCCAGCCAGCAGGGCCTCAGCCGCCGCGCCCGCTGGGCCAACCTGCGCGGCGCCTTTGCGGTGTCGGGGGACCTCTCGGACGAGCGGATCCTGCTGCTCGACGACGTGATGACCACCGGTACGACGCTGAACGAACTCGCGGATGCCGTTCGCCGTGCCGGCGCGACCCGCGTCACCGCCGTGGCCCTTGCGCGTGCCTGAGGGGGCGTTCCTGCATTGGTTGGTATCGGTTGGCGCCACGCCGTTGGGCGGGAGCGTCTCCTTGCGGGACGCCGTGAATACATCCCTGTAGGCTTGACGGCAGCATCCCTGCTGCCGACACCCGCAAGGAGACGCTCCCGCCCAACGGCTCCCGCTCTGAACGGCTCACGGGATTTGCGCAAGCGTTCTCCTCCCGCCGGTCCCGGCCGCGATGCCATCAGCCGAGTAGCAGGGTGTCGGCGACCATGCCCACCAGGACCACCAGGCCGAGGTGGTGGTTGTTTCGGAAGGCACGGAAGCAGGCGTCGGGTTCGCGGTCGAAGATCAGGAACTGCTGGTAGAACATCAGCATGGCCACGACGACCAGCGCGCCCAGGTAGATGCCCCCGAAGCCCGCCTGCTGTCCGACCAGGAAGAGGCCGAACCAGACCAGCACCTGGAGGATGCCGGTGATCAGGCGGTCCTGTTCGCCGAACAGGATGGCGGTCGAACGTACGCCGATGGCCAGGTCGTACTCGCGGTCCACCATCCCGTAGAAGGTGTCGTAGACCACGGTCCAGGTCAGGGTGGTGACGAAGAGCAGCCACGCGATCGGGGGCGGGAATTCATTCGTCACCGCGGTGAAGGCCATCGGCACGGCCCACGCGAAGGCCACGCCGAGGTGCACCTGCGGGAGGCTGTGAAGGCGCTTCATGAACGGGTAGGTGGCCGCGAGCACCACGGCGACCAGCGCAAAGGCGATGGTCAGCGGATTGGTGAGGAGCACCAGCACGAAGGCGAGGGCGGAGAGCACGACGAAGACGGCCACCGCCTCCCACGGCTGGATGCGGCCCTGCGCGAGCGGTCGCGACCGGGTGCGCTCGACGTGGGGGTCGATGTGCCGGTCGGCGAAATCGTTGATCGCGCAGCCCGCCGACCGCATCAGCGTTACACCGGCGACGAAGATGAGCAGGATGTGCAGTGGCGGCATGCCATCGGCGGCGATCCACAGGGCCCAGAGCGTGGGCCAGAGCAGCAGGTAGATGCCCACCGGGCGATCCAGGCGGATCAGCCGGACATACTCGGCGAATCGCGCGCGCGCCGTCATCGGGAGCGGTGTACGCAAAGGCCGCGCGCCACCTCTCGGGTCAGCCGGCGGTCAGCGGGAAGAGCGTCAGTTCAACCCGCCGGTTCAGGGTCCGGCCCGCGGGGGTCGCGTTGGTGGCGACGGGCTGATGGGGGCCGAAGCCGATGGTCCCGATGCGCGCGGGGTTCACTCCGCGGATGCGCAGGGCGCGGCCGACGCTCTCGGCGCGCCGTTCCGACAGGTCCATGTTGTATTCGACCGGGCCGGTGCTGTCCGTGTGACCGGCGATCTCGATGCCGGTCTTGTCGTACTTGTTCAGCACCGTCACGACGGAGTCGAGCACCGGATCGAACTCCGGCTTTATCTCGGTGCGGTCCACGTCGAAGGTGATGTGGCCGGGCATGTTCAGGACCAGGTTGTCACCGACGCGCGTCACGCTGACGCCCGTGCCCTCCAACTCCTGCCGGATCTCGGCCTCCTGCTGGTCCATGTAGTTGCCGATCGCGGCCCCCGTAAGGGCGCCGATGCCCGCTCCGATCATCGCCCGCTGGGTGCGGTTGCGGCTGGAGGTCACGCTGCCGACGATGGCGCCGGCCAGAGCGCCGATCCCTGCTCCGGTGGCGGCTCGCGCTGTGCGCTCTTCACCGGTGTACGGATCCAGCGTGGTGCAGCCCGTCACGAAGGCTAGCAGTCCGACGAAGGCCAGGAGCAGCGACTTGCGCATGATGATGTCCTCGGAAAGGCGGATTTTTCCTGTAACCACAAGCCTAATCTAAATCGGCAAGTTGAACGAAACCTGAAGCGGGTCACGGGGCCTCGATCGCCTGCCTGAGTTCCCGGAGAACCGGTCCGGTGTCGGGTCTGACCCCGCGCCAGGCGGTGAAGGACTCGGCGGCCTGTTCCACGAGCATCCCGAGACCGTCGCTGACGCGGGCGGCACCGTGTTCGCGGGCCCAGTCCAGGAACGCGAGCGACGCCGGCCCGTAGACGAGGTCGCAGGCAACACCGTCGCCGGCAATCAGGCCGGGCGGCAGGTCCAGCGCGTCCCTGCCCAGCCCGGCGGCCGTGGCATTGATCAGCAGGTCGTAGGGACCGTCGGGGATGGCGTCGAGGCCGCTTGATTCCAGACGTGTTGCCCCGGCGAGTCCGGCAAAGGACTGTGCCAGCTCGAGCGCGCGCTCGGGCGTCCGGTTCGCGATCACAAGCTGTGCCGGTGCCGCGCGCAGCAAAGGCTCCAGCAGGCCCCGGGTCGCCCCGCCGGCACCGACGATCAGGATCTTCCGGCCAGCGGGGTCGAAGCCCATCCGCCCGCTCAGGTCGCGGAAGAATCCCGCCCCGTCGGTATTGTCGCCGGTGAGGGTGCCGTCGGCCTCCGGCCAGACGGTGTTTACGGCCCCGGCGCGCTGGGCCCGCGGCGTGCGCTGGTCAACCAGCCGGAAGGCATCCTCCTTGAACGGCACGGTCACGTTCAGGCCGCGCAGGCTGGTCCGGAACCACTCGCGGACGTCCTCGGCGAAGTGGTCCGGCCGCCCGAGCCGGGCCTCGTAGATCATGTGCTGGCCCGTCTGTGCGGCGAAGAGTGCGTGGATCCTGGGAGACAGCGAGTGGCCAATCGGATTGCCAACGACCGCGTACTGGTCCGGTCTCACGGGGTTGCGTCCTCCCGCAACCAGCTGGCAACGGTGAGTGCGTAATAGGTGAGGATACCGTCGGCGCCGGCCCGCTTCATGCCGGTCAGCGCCTCCAGCACACAGGCGCGTTCGGCAATCCAGCCGTTCTGTGCGGCGGCCTTCAGCATCGCGTATTCACCCGACACCTGGTAAACAAAGGTCGGGCGCCGGAAGTGATCCTTGATCCGCCGCACCACGTCAAGGTAGGGCATCCCCGGCTTGATCATCACCATGTCGGCGCCCTCCGCCAGGTCGAGCGCGACTTCGTGCAGGGCCTCGTCGCCGTTCGGGGGGTCCATCTGGTAGGTTTCCTTGCCGCCGCGTCCGAGGTTGCCCGCCGAACCCACCGCATCCCGGAACGGGCCGTAGAAGCTCGACGCGTATTTTGCGGAATAGGCGAGGATGCGCACGTGGACATGGTTGCCCGTCTCCAGCGCCTGACGGATCGCGCCGATGCGCCCGTCCATCATGTCCGACGGCGCCACTACATCCGCACCCGCCTCGGCGTGCGACCGGGCCTGCCGAACCAGGGTCTCGACGGTGACGTCGTTCACCACGTAGCCCTCGGCGTCGATGATCCCGTCCTGGCCGTGGGTGGTGAAGGGGTCCAGCGCGACGTCGGTGATCACGCCGAGTTCGGGAAGGGCCGCCTTCAATGCGCGCACAGCGCGTTGCGCCAGGCCCTCCCGGTTCCACGCCTCGGCGGCGTCCAGGCTTTTCTTCTCCGGGGGGACGACCGGGAAGATCGCCACGGCCGGGATGCCGAGCTCGACGCAGGCCTGCGCCTCGAGCAGCAGTTCGTCGATGCTCATTCGTTCCACGCCGGGCATCGACGCCACCGGCTCGCGTCGCCCCTCGCCCTCCTGGACGAAAACCGGGTAGATCAGGTCATCGGCGGTGAGCCGGTGTTCGCGCATCAGGCGCCGGGAAAAGGCGTCGCGGCGCATCCGCCTGGGGCGCACCGCGGGGTAGCTGCCGGTGATATCGCTCATGGTCCGGACCCTTCGTTGATCCAGTCGCGGGGTTTCAGGTAGCGCTCGTACAGCCGCGCCTCGGCGGAGCCGGGCTCCGGGCTCCAGTTGTATTCCCAGCGCACCAGCGGCGGCAGCGACATCAGGATGGATTCGGTCCGGCCGCCGGATTGCAGGCCGAACAGGGTACCCCGGTCGTAGACCAGATTGAACTCCACGTAACGACCGCGGCGGTAGAGCTGGAACTGCCGTTCGTGCTCGCCGTAGGGCGTATCCTTCCGTTTCTGCACGATCGGGCCGTAGGCTTCGAGGTAGTGGTCGGCGACGCTGCGCATGTAGCCGAAGCAGTGATCGAAGCCGCCGGCGTTGAGGTCATCGAAGAACAGTCCGCCGATGCCGCGCGTCTCGTTGCGGTGCTTCAGGAAAAAGTATTCGTCGCACCAGCGCTTGTGCCTTTCGTAGAGGTCCGGACCGTAGGGCCGGCAGGCAGCCTCCGCAGTGCGGTGCCAGTGCACGCAGTCCTCGTCGAAGCCGTAATAGGGTGTCAGGTCGAAGCCGCCGCCGAACCACCAGATCGGTGCTTCGCCCGCCTTTTCCGCGACGAACACCCGCACGTTCGCGTGCGAAGTCGGCACGTAGGGGTTCAGCGGATGGATCACCAGGGACACGCCCGCGGCCTGGAAGGATCGGCCGGCCAGTTCGGGCCGATGGGCGGTCGCCGAGGCCGGCAGTCCGGGTCCCATCACGTGCGAGAAGTTCACGCCTGCCTGCTCGAAGACGTTTCCGCCACGCAGCACCCGGGAACGGCCGCCGCCGCCCGCCTCGCGGGTCCAGGCGTCCTCGCGGAAGCGGCCGCCGCCATCGAGAGACTCGAGGCCGGTACAGATCCGGTCCTGCAGCGCCGCGAGGTAGTCGAGTACGGGTTCGATGCGAAAGTCGTCGTTCATGGCCAGATCCTTCTCTGCGGCAAGGGCGGTCCAGCCGGACCTCCCCGGATCCAGGCGCCGGTGATCATGTCCCGAATGCTGCTCGGTGTTTCGGCACCGCCGCAGGGCAGATCGAGTATGCCGTCCACCTGTCCTTCGAAGTGCTGCCGGACGCAGCCGGTATCGCGGCAGGGCGGTTCACCCGAGCGGTTCGCGCTGGTGGAGACCAGGGCGGAGCCCGCGGCGACGCACAGGGCCCGTACCGCCGGGTGGGCGGTTACCCGGACCGCCAGCCGGGTGTGGCGGCCACGCAGCCAGACCGGGCAGGCCGAACGGGCCGGCCAAAGCCAGGTGTGCGGACCGGGCCAGGAGGCCTCGGCCATCGCCTGCATCGCCTCCGGCACCGGCTCCAGCCAGTGGGCCACGCGCGACAGGTCGTCGGTGATCACGATCACGCCCTTGCCCACATCGCGGTTCTTCGCCTCCAGCAGCCGTTCGAAGGCAGCGGCATCCGCCGGCCGGCAGCCGAGCCCGAACACGGCCTCGGTGGGGTAGGCGATCAGGCCACCGGTGCGTACCCGGGCGGCAATTGCCGCAATGTCGGCTGAAACCAGGGTTTCACAGGCGGGTCTGCCGGATAACGCCATCGGGTCCATGCCGGTTTGCGCCGCCGCGTTCGTGTCAGGTTCTGCCTGCCGCACCGGGGCGGCTGGACTCACGCTTCGAGCTCTTCGACGGCTTGGCTGTGGCCGGTTTCTTCGCCGGCGCCCGTTTCTTGCTACCGGCGGCGGCCTTTGCCGTTCCGGACCGGGATGTGGCGGGCTTCTTCGTGCCGTTCGACTTCTTCGCCGGGGTCTCCTTCGCGGACGCGCTTTTCGGGGATGCCTTTGCCGCCTTGCCGCCGCGCCGGCCGCGCCGTTCCGGGGCGGCCGCCAGCAGTTCGCGGCATTCCTCCAGCGTCAGGCTGGCCGGCTCCCGGTCCTTGGGGACCTTCGCGTTCTTGCTGCCGTCCGTGACGTAGGGCCCGTAGCGGCCATTGAGGACCTCGATCCCTTCTTCCGGAAAGGACTTGATGTACTTCTGGGCGTCGAAGGCCTTCTTTTCGGCGATGATCTCGAGTGCCCGCGGCAGCTCGATCGTCCAGACGTCGTCGTCGGGACCCAGCGACGCGTACTTCCGGCCGTATTTCACGTACGGGCCGAAGCGACCGACGTTGACCTGCACCGGTTCGCCCTCTGCGGTCTCGCCCAGCTCCCTCGGCAGCTTGAACAGCGCGAGGGCCTCGTCCAGCGTGACCTGGTCCATCTTCTGCCCCGGCAGAAGACCCGCGAAGCGCGGTTTTTCCTCGTCGTCCTTGGTGCCGATCTGAACGATGGGGCCGAAGCGGCCCAGGCGAACGCTCACCGGCCGCCCGCTTTTCGGGTCGGTGCCCAGATCGCGCGACTGAACCGCCTCGGCACGGCTTACGCTCGCCGCCTTGTCCTCGACCTGGTCCCGGAAGTCCGTCCAGAAGTTTTCGAGGACCGGAATCCAGTCCTTCTCTCCCCGGGCGATCTCGTCCAGCTCGTCTTCCAGCTTCGCGGTGAAGTCGTAGTCGACGTAGCGGGTGAAGTGCTGGGTCAGAAAGGCGTTCACAATCCGGCCAATGTCGGTGGGCAGGAAGCGCTTGCCGTCCATCTCCACGTATTCGCGCGACTGCAGGGTGGAGATGATGCTGGCGTAGGTCGAAGGCCGGCCGATGCCGTATTCCTCGAGGGTCTTGACCAGGCTCGCTTCGGTGTAGCGCGGGGGCGGTTCCGTGAAGTGCTGTTCCGCGTGGATGTCGAGCAGGTCCAGGACCATGCCTTCGGTCAATTCCGGCAGGCGCCGTTCCTCGTCGTCCCGACTGACCTCGTCGCGGCCCTCCTGATAGACGGCGATGAAACCGGCGTGGCGCAGGGTGGAACCGGTGGCGCGGAAGCGGTGCTCGCTGTCCCCGGGCACGAGGTCGGCAGCGACGGTGTCGAAGGTCGCGTGGACCATCTGGCTTGCGACGGTGCGTTTCCAGATCAGCTCGTAGAGCCGGGCCTGGTCCGAACTCATGCGGTCGCGGACCTCGTGCGGGATCCGCCGCACCGAAGTCGGGCGAATCGCCTCGTGCGCCTCCTGCGCGTTCTTCGACTTGGTCTTGTACTGACGCGGGCTCGACGGGAGGTTGTCCTTGCCGTAGCGCTCCTCGATCAGGCCGCGGATCTCGGCGATGGCCTCGCCGGCGAGGGTCACCGAGTCGGTGCGCATGTAGGTGATCAGACCGATTGCGCCGCTGCCGAGGTCGATACCCTCGTAGAGTTGCTGGGCGACGCGCATCGTGCGGCTGGCGGTGAAGCCGAGCTTGCGCGAGGCTTCCTGCTGGAGGGTCGACGTGGTGAAGGGGGCTGCCGGATTGCGCCTGCGCTGCTTTTTCTCGACGGAATCGACGCGCAGTTGGCCGTCAGCCGCCTTCAGCAGTCGGTTCCGGGCGTCGTGCGCCAGGGCGTCGGAGTTCAGGTCGAACTGGTCGAGCTTGTGCCCGTCGAGATGGGTGAGTCGCGCGGAGAAAGGCTGGTCCTCGCGTTGCACCTGCGCATCGATGGTCCAGTACTCGCGCGCAACGAAGCGCTCGATCTCGTCTTCGCGCTCGCAGATCATCCGCAGTGCCGGACTCTGCACCCGCCCTGCAGAGAGGCCCCGCTTGATCTTGCGCCAGAGCAGCGGCGACAGGTTGAAGCCGACCAGGTAATCGAGCGCGCGGCGCGCCTGCTGCGCGTTGATCAGGTCCGTGGAGAGCGTGCGCGGTTGGGCAATCGCCTCCCTGATCGCCCGTTGCGTGATCTCGTGGAATACCACCCGCTTAACCGGCCGGTCACCGAGCAACCCGCGCTCGCGGAGGATCTCCAGCAAGTGCCAGGAGATGGCCTCGCCCTCCCGGTCGGGGTCGGTCGCGAGGATCAGTGTGTCAGCCGCCTTCAGGGCCCGGGCGATCGACTGGACCTGGCGCTCATTGCGCTCGATCACCTCGTAGCTCATCCGGAACCCGGCATCCGGATCCACCGCGCCCTCCTTCGGCCTGAGGTCGCGCACGTGTCCGTAGGACGCCAGCACGGTGAAGTCTGGCCCCAGGTACTTGCCGATGGTCTTGGCCTTTGCAGGCGATTCCACAATGACGAGGTTCTTGTTCATGTCGCTCGGGACCACTCCGTATGCACCCGGGTTCAAGAAAAACGCGTCTGCACGGCACTGGCGGAAGCCGCGCGGACGGGCCGCAGGCGGGGTGTCGGTTCAGGATTGCTGCGGACGCAGGGCTGCGCTACCCGGCCTTCAGTGAAGATATTCGGTCAGTGCGGGCACGCTCTCCGCCATCACCACTTCCTCGAGGCGCGAGTAGGCGATGTTGTCGTCGGGCTGGTTGAACAGCACCATCAGCACGACCCACTTCAGCTGGTACAGGTCGATCTCGTCCGCATCCAGTTCCATTACACGGTCGATCACCAGCTCGCGGGTCCCCGTAGTCAGCAACCCGTTCTGTTCCAGAAACACGAGGAACCCGCGGGCCTCGAGATTCAGCCGGTGCTGCTCGTCGAAGGTATAGACCCGCTGCGCTGCCTCGGACCCGAGTCGCCCGGCAACCGGTTCCTCGCTGACCAGGCGGTCCAGCCACCCCAGCGCCTGGTCGATCTCGGCGGAGTGAAAACCGGCCTCGTCCAGGCGTGCCTGCAGATCCTGCCGATCCGGTTCGTTCTCCGCGTCGTCGTCCATGTAGTGCTCGAACAGGTACATCAGCACGTCCAGCACGTCTTCTTTCATGTCGTGGGCGGTCCTGCATCAAGGCGCTGGTAGCGCCCGTGGCTGAGTGAGGCGACACGGCCGTTGAGTTCCATCAAAACCAGCATGGAGGAAAGCACCTCCACGGTCAATCCAGTGCGCTGCAGCAATTCCTCGAGGCTCACGGGGTCGAATCCCATCAGTTTCAGCACCCGCTCGTGCTCGGGGTCGAGCATGCCGGCAGCGTCGGAAGGCGGTTCCGGAGCGCCGGAGTGACCACCGACGCCAAGCCAGTCGGCGAGATCCTCCAGGATGTCGTCGGGCGATTCAACCAGCTGTGCCCCTTCCTGGATCAGTCGGTGACAGCCTCGGCTCACCGGGCTCAGGATCGAGCCGGGGACTGCGTACACCGATCGTCCCTGCTCGGCCGCGAGGCGCGCGGTAATCAGCGACCCGCTGCGGAAGGCGGCCTCGACCACCAGGGTGCCGAGGGCCAGCCCGCTGATCACGCGGTTGCGCTGGGGGAAGTGGCCGGAGCGGGCCACGGTGCCCACCGGCCAAAGAGACACGATCAGGCCCTGGTCTGCAACGCGGTGTGCGAGGCGGCGGTGCGCGGCAGGGTAGACCCGATCCGGGCCGGTGGCCACCACGGCCACGGTGCTGCCTCCTGGTCCGGAGAGTGCGCCCTTGTGGGCGGCGGCGTCGATGCCGCGGGCGAGGCCGCTGGTCACGGTCAGACCCGCCGAGGCCAGCGACCGCGCGAATCGCTCGGCGGTGCGCAGACCCTGGGGCGTCGCCTCGCGACTGCCCACGATCGCGATCTGCGGTCGCCGCAGCATCGCGGGATCCCCGAGCAGGTACAGGGCCGGCGGCGGATCCGGCAGCTGGGCCAGCAGGGGCGGGTAATCCGGGTCGTCGCGGGTCAGAATGGAGTGCCGGGAGTCACGCTCCAGCCAGTGCAGGTCGGCGTCGACGCCGGCTTCGCGCACCGCGATGTCGGCGCCCTCGCACGGGGTGCCGCCGGCGCCGGCCGCCGCCCAGGCCCGGGCGTCGGCCTGCAGTGCGGCTGCGGGTGTACCAAAGGCCTCCAGCAGGCGGGCGACACGCCGCGGGCCGAGTCCGGGCGTGTGCAGCAGGCGGAGCCAGTCGCGCAGCCGTTCCCTCGGCGCCGTGTTTGCCGGATCAGGGGTGTCGGGTCTTGAACCCTTCACGGATGGGTCGCGTGGACTCGATCACCAGCCCGTAGGCCACCTTTTCGAAGGTGCGGAACACCATCAGTCTGCCGACCTCCTCCTCGGGCAGCTGCACGACGTCGTTGCCCCGGCCGGCGACGGGATCGGAAGCGGTGCGTCCCGCTTCCCACACCGCGAAGACCTGGCCATCCTGGACGCCCTCGCGCTCGCCACGATTGATCACGGCGGCCTGATAAGTGCCGATCTGGCTGATCGCGTCGAACAGCAGGATCACCTCGCCCTCGACCCCCGGGGGCGGGTTGCTGATGTCGAACAGCAGGTCGGGATCCTCGTCGAAGCCGATCAGGCGGTCGCCACGCAGGGCCTCGCGCTCGCCGACGCTGATCAGCGCGGTCGCGATTTCGCCGCCCCGCAGGATCTCGGCCTCGCCGACCGGGATGGTCGCCACGCCCAGCTCCTCTCGCGTCACCGGGTCCACCAGCATCCGGTCCCTTCGGACCAGCTGGTAGAGGTCATACTGCTCGGCGTCCGGGGCGTTGCGCACGTAGACCTCGTCGCCGGGGCCGAAGAGCACGCGCTCGTCCCGGGCGGCCACGATGTAGGGAGCCTGCTCGAGGGTTTCGTCGTCGACCACGCGTGCCCGGAACATGAAGGGCTGCAGCGCGGCGATCGGGAAGGGCTCCTCCTCGAGTTCCTCGATGCGGATGCGCGGGCCGAGGTCGACCATTACGCGCGGCCGGTCATCGACAAAGTGGATGCTCAGGACGTCACCGGGATAGATCAGGTGAGGATTGCGTACCTGGGGGTTGACCAGCCAGATCTCCGACCAGTACCACGGATCGCGCAGAAAGACATTGGCAATGCTCCACAGCGTGTCGCCCTCCTGGACCACGTACCGCTCCGGCGCCGTGGGGCGGAGCACCGGTTCCGGTGCTGGTTCCGGTTCGGGTGCCGCCATCGGCTCCGGAGCCGGGTCCGGTTCCGGAGCCGCGGGTTCCGGAGCGGTCGCGCAGGCGGCCAATCCCAGTGCCAACAGGACAACAACGGCCGTTTGGCGCACGCGTGCTGCAGCCCTCGCATCGAACATCGTCTTCCCCCTGTGCCTGTCCCCGCGACGTCCGCCCGGCGTATTCTGCAACCGTCACCGCTTGCCCTTTCGGGCGAATTCCTGCCGGCCGCCGCTGTCTCAACATCCGACCGGACAGCTGCGCCGCAGTGTCCGTGCCGGTTTGCGGTTCTCTCGTAAAATGAACCGATGACCCAATATACTGCAAATCAGGCCCGGCGACGGTGCAGCGTCCCATCGGCGCCGAGCTCGACCGCGCCACGCTTCCGGTCCCTCTCCCGCTTGCGGAAGAGAGCCGGGGAACGGAAACGGCGTCGCCGACCGATCTTAATCCCCTGGAGCGGCAGCTGCCGCCCTGATCTTTAGACGTTAGCAGAAAAACGGCGCCGGCACAGTACACAAGACCGAGGTTTTACCGATGGCACTTAGAGAAATTCTTCACTTTCCGGACCCGCGCCTGCGCCTGCGCGCCCACCCGGTGGAGCAGGTGGACGATTCGGTCCGGCAGCTGGTCGACGACCTGTTCGAGACCATGTACGCGGCGCCCGGAATCGGCCTTGCGGCCACGCAGATCAATGTGCAGAAGCGAGTCCTGGTCGCGGACGTGTCGGAGGACCAGACCGAGCCCCACTGCCTGATCAACCCGGAGATCGTCAGTCGCGAGGGAGAAGAGGAGATGGACGAGGGCTGCCTCTCCGTCCCGGGCTTCTACGAGACGGTGCGTCGGGCCGAGCGGGTCCGGGTGCGCGCGCGGAACCGCGACGGCGAGGTCTTCGAAACCGAGCTCGACGGCCTGCTTGCCGTCTGCGTCCAGCACGAGATCGATCACCTCGACGGCAAGCTTTTCGTCGACTATCTCTCCACCCTGAAGCGCAACCGCATCCGCAAGAAGCTGGAAAAGCAGGCGGCCAGGGCGCCGTCCGGCAGCCCGGCGCTGGCCGGCTCCGCCGCCGGTCGTTGATGGCCGCCGACCGGCGCATCGTTTACGCCGGAACTCCGGAATTCGCGGTTCCCGCGCTCGAGGCGCTGATGGCATCGGGACGCTGTCCCGTCGCGGTCTACACGCAGCCGGATCGCCCCGCGGGACGCGGCCGCAAATTGAGCCCGAGTCCGGTGAAGCGGGTGGCGCAGGACGCGGGAATCCCCGTGCTGCAGCCCGCGTCGCTGAAGTCCGCGGACGCCCTCGAGCGCCTGCGAGAGCTGGAACCGGATCTGCTCGTCGTTGCCGCGTACGGACTGATCCTGCCGCCGGCGGCGCTGTCGATCCCCGCCTTCGGCTGCCTGAACATCCATGCCTCCCTGCTGCCGCGCTGGCGCGGTGCGGCCCCGGTGCAGCGGGCGATCCTCGCCGGGGACGCCGAGACCGGCGTCTGCCTGATGCGGATGGAGGCGGGCCTGGACACCGGTCCGGTCTACGCTTGCGAACACCTGTCGCTGGATGAGGAGGTGACCGCCCCGGAGGTGACCGAACGTCTTGGCGCGATGGGTGCGGCACTGCTCGTGGAACACCTGGACGCGATTCTCGCGGGCGACCTGCAGCCGTTGCCTCAGCCGGAGTCGGGCGTGCTCTACGCGCGCAAGGTCGAAAAGTCGGAGGCCTGGGTGGACTGGAGCGAGCCCGCGGTCCGGATCGCCCGGCGTGTGCGTGCCTTCCAGCCCTGGCCGGTTGCGCAGACGCGCCTTGGCGAGCGGGTGCTCCGGATTCACCAGGCAGGCCTGCCCCGGGCGGTCGATGAGGTTGCAGCGCCGCCGGGCACGGTGGTCGCGACCGGGCCGGAGGGCGTGGATGTAGCGACAGGCGCCGGTCTGTTACGCCTGCTGCTGGTGCAGCTTCCCGGGCGCAGGCCGGTTCCCGCGAGCGCCTGGGCCCGTGGCGAAACGCTGCGCGGGCGCCGCTTCGGGGGCGATGAATGAACCTCCGCCAGACCGGCTGGATTCCGCGGCGGCAATGCCTGGCGGCGCTGAGCCGGGTGATTCTGAAGGGTGAGTCAATGACCGTCGCGCTGGCGGACGAGACGCGCGACCTGCCCGCACGCGAGGCGGCCTGGAGCCGCGCGCTCGCCTATGCAACGGTGCGCTGGTACATCCGGCTCGAGGCCATGGTCGACGGGATGCTGGACCGGCCGCTGAAGCCCCGCGATGCGGTGATCCGGGTGCTGTTGTGCCAGGGGCTGGCCGAGGTCTTTCACTTTGGCACGCCGGATCACGCAGCGGTGCGGGAGACCGCGGAACTGGCCCGCACCGTGCAGCGTCCGGGTGCGGTCGGGCTGGTGAACGCGCTGCTGCGCCGGGCGCTGCGCGAGCGCGAGCAGCTTGCAGCGGTGATGGACCGCAATGCGGTGACACGCTACGCCTGCCCGTCATGGCTGATCCGGGGGATCCGGGACGCGTTTCCCGACCAGCAGGAGGCCGTGCTCCAGGCCACGACCGAGCCCGCACCGATGACCCTTCGCGTGAACCTCGCCCGGATCTCCCGGGAGCAGATGGGGTCGCGACTGGCGGAACAGGGCGTTGTCGCTGAACCGCACCCGCTGGTCCCGTCCGCGCTGACGCTCGCCGGGGCGGCGGACGTGCAGGATCTGCCCGGGTTTGCCGAGGGACTGGTGTCGGTGCAGGATGCGGCGGCCCAGTGGGCGGCGCTGCTGCTCGCCCCGAAGCCCGGAGACCGGGTGCTGGATGCCTGTGCGGCGCCCGGCGGCAAGACGGGGCACCTGCTGGAGTGTGCGGACGGCGAACTGGACCTGATCGCACTGGACATCGACGGTGGCCGCCTCGGGCGGGTTCGGGACAACCTGCGCAGGCTGGATTACCGTGCCCGCATGTGGGTTGGCGATCTGTCCGATCCGGAGGTCTGGTGGGACGGGGAACCCTTTGATGCGATCCTGCTCGATGCCCCGTGTTCCGCAACCGGGGTGATCCGCAGGCACCCGGACATCAAGCTGCTCCGGCGCCAGCGTGATATTCCCGATCTGGCGGCCCGCCAAAGCGCGCTGCTGACTGCCGCGTGGGACCTGCTGCGCCCCGGAGGGCGGTTGCTGTACGCGACGTGTTCGCTGCTGCGCGCGGAGAACGAAACGGTGGTGGCCGCCTGGCTTGCCGGCCGACCGGAGGCGCACGTCTGCCCTTCGGACTTTCCTGGCGGGATCGACCGGGACGTGGGCCGCGCGATCGCGCTGGGCGCCCGGGGAATGGACGGCTTCTACTATGCGCTGCTGGAGCGCCAGGCCTGATCCGATGCGGTATCTGTTGGCGGGAGCGATCGTCTTGATGCTGCTGGCGCCATCGGCCACCATGGCGGCCGAGATCCGGCAGGCTGATCACGTCTGGCAGGGTGACGATCGTCTGCTGGTGCGCATGTACCTGGACATGGGCCTGCCCGATGTGGTGCTCGATGCGCTCGCGAATGGCGTGGGCGTGGATTTCGTCGCCGAGGCCCGGCTGGAGTACCGGCGGTGGCTGATCGGCGAGCAGATCGTGACGGCGCAAACCCGCTCGGTGCGTCTGGAGTACTACGAGCTGAGCCGGCACTACGTGGTCACGGATCACGACCGCGAGCAGACCGATCTTGCGCCGACCCTTGGTGACGCGCTGGAGCTTCTCGCCCGGCGCCTCGGGCGGATGGTGCTGGATGTGGATCGGAATTCGCTGCGACCGGAGCGCGACTACACGCTGGCGACGCGGATCCAGGTGGATCACGCGGCCCTGCCGTTGCCCCTGCAATGGGATGCGCGGCTGCGCAGCGCCTATGTGACACGACTGGGGTGGTATCGGTGGTCCTTGGACTGAGGCGTTTCCCCTGGGGCCTGCTGGGCATGGTCCTGCTGTTCCTGCTGCTGCTGGCCTCGCTGGTGCTGATGGGCGACGCCGCCCAGAATTCCGCTCGCTTCGAGCAGTTGTTCCTGTGGCTGCTGGCCTTTCACGGCCTGGTCCTGGTGGCGCTCGGGACCCTGATCATCTACCAGTTCTCGCGCCTGATCGTGCAGTACCGGGACGGCGTTCCCGGAAGCCGCCTGACGCTGCGCCTCGTGGCCGGTTTCATGCTTGTCGCGGTGCTGCCGGTCACGGTGGTCTACTACTTCTCGTTCAAGTTCCTGAACGAGGGGGTGGACTCGTGGTTCGACGTGCGGGTCGAGGGGGCGCTGGAGGACGCGCTGGAGCTGTCCCGCTCGTCGCTGGACCTGCGCGTGCGGCAGCTGGCGCAGGAGACGCAGGAGATCATGGGACAGCTGCAGGACGTGTCCGAGAGCCTGGTGCCGCTGGCCCTGAACGATGTCCGTGCCCAGATGGGCGCCCAGGAGCTGACCCTGGTCGGCGCGAACAACCGGATCATTGCCTCCAGTACCGACAGCCCGATCCGGCGGCTGCCTTCGCCGCCCGGCTCTGACGTGCTGTTGCGCATGAGCCCCGGACAGCCCTTTACACGGCTCGAACCGCAAGCGGACGGAAGCCTCGTGATCCGCGTGGTGGCGGCAACCGGTAACCGCCGGCCGGGTGCCGACAGTCGCATCCTGCAGGGCATTTATCCCGTCGATCCGCGCATGAGCGCACTGGCGGTGCGGGTGCAGGACGCCTTCGTCGATTACCGGGAGTTCGCCTATTTGCGCGGGCCGATCAAGCAGGGCTTCATCTTCACCATGTCCCTGGCGCTGGCGATCTCGCTGATGGCCGCGCTCTGGGCGGGGCTGCTCGTCGCCCGCCGACTGGTGCGGCCGGTGACGGATCTCGCCGAGGGCACCCGTCTGGTGGCCTCCGGCGACTACAGCACCCGGCTCGCGGTCAGCCGGGACGACGAGCTCGGTTTCCTGGTGCGTTCGTTCAACGCGATGACGCGCACGCTGAGCGAGGCGCGGCAGGAGGCGGAGCGCAATCGCCGGCTCCTCGATGCGGAGCGCGCCTACCTCGAAAGCGTGCTGCAGCACCTGCGCTCCGGGGTGCTTGCGCTCGACGGCAGCCTGCGCCTGCGCACCGCGAACGGGGCCGCCTGCCAGATCCTCGAGTGCGACCTGTGGGCCGGCCACAACCGTTTCCTCTCCGAGTACGACGGCGAGTGCCCGCTGGTATCGCAGTTCTTCGATGCGATCAGTGACGCGCTGACCCGCCGCGAGCAGGAGTGGTCGCGCGAGGTCGTGGTGTTCACGCGCACCGGGCGCAAGGTGCTGATGACCCGGGCCGTGTGGCTGCCGAACCTCGGCAACAACCGTGGCCTGCACGCAATCGTCTTCGACGACATGACCGAATTCCTGCGCGCCCAGCGCGATGCCGCCTGGGGCGAGGTGGCCCGGCGGCTCGCACACGAGATCAAGAACCCGCTGACGCCGATCCAGCTCTCCGCCGAGCGGCTCTCCCGGCGGCTGGGCAAGACCCTCCACGGTTCCGACCGAGAGGTCCTGGACCGGGCGACCCAGACCATCATCCAGCAGGTGGAGGCGATGAAGACCCTGGTCAACGCCTTCCGCGACTATGCCCAGGCACCGCGGCTTGCCCTGGTGCCACTGGATCTGAACGCGCTGTTGCGCGACGTCTGCGAGCTCTACGGGGGTGTGGAACATGCCCGGATCGTGCTCGATCTGGAACCGGGGCTGCCGGCCATCCGGGCGGACGCCGGTCGTCTCCGGCAGTTGCTGCATAACCTGATCAAGAATGCGATGGAGGCCGTTGCCCAGCAGCCTGCGGGCGAGGTCCGGGTGGCGACGCGCGCCCTCGACGACGGCAACGGCCGGCGGGTTGAACTGCGGGTTGCGGACAATGGGCCCGGCATCCGCCCGGAGTTCCTGGAGCGCATTTTCGAGCCCTATACCACGGACAAGCCGCGGGGTACCGGACTGGGTCTGGCGGTGGCGCAGAAGATCGTCGAAGAGCACGGGGGCATCATTGAATGCCATAATCAGCCCTCGGGGGAGGCTTCCGGGGGCGCCGTGTTCGTGATCCGGATTCCGGTCGACCATGGCGGTGACACTGGCGACGTCGGAGACGAACGGCAATGAGCGTAGCGTACGTACTGGTGGTGGACGACGAGCCGGACATCCGCATGCTGCTGCGCGATGTGCTGGAGGACGAGGGCTACGAGGTGGCGCTCGCCGGCTCGGTTGCGGAGGCGAAGACGGCCCGGCGGGCCCGGCGTCCCGACCTGGTCCTGCTGGATGTCTGGATGCCGGACGGCGACGGGATCAGCCTGCTGAAGGAATGGAGCGACGAGGACGGTCTGCCCTTCCCGGTAGTGATGATTTCCGGGCACGGCAACGTGGAGACCGCGGTCGACGCGACCCGGCTCGGTGCCTACGATTTCATCGAAAAGCCCCTCTCCATCGACAAGCTGACGATCACGCTGAGCAATGCGCTCGAGTCGGACCGGCTGCAGCGCGAGAACCAGGGGCTGCGCCGCTTTGGCGCCGCGATCGCCGAGCCGGTCGGCGACAGTGCCGTGATGAACAATCTGCGCGACCAGGTGCAGCGCATGGCGCAGCACGACACCTGGGTCCTGATCTCCGGCGAGGCCGGCGTCGGCAAGCACACCTTCGCGCGCTATCTGCACGGGCGCAGTGCCCGTCGCGACAATCCGTTCATCGTGGTCGCGGTCGGCTCGCTGTCCGGTGAGGAATCCGTGGCCGAGCTTTTCGGCACCGAACAGGGAGAACGTGTACGTTTCGGGCTGCTGGAGCAGGCCGCCGGGGGAGTGCTATTCCTGGACGAGGTGGCGGAGATGGATCCGCAGACGCAGGGCCGGCTCTTGCACGCGCTGGACACGCAGCGCATCACCCGGATCGGCGGCACCCAGGCGATCACCGTCAACGTCCGGGTGGTGGCGGCGACCCGGACCGACCTTGGTGAAGCCGTCGCGCAGGGCCGGTTCCGGGAGGATCTGTACTACCGCCTGAACGTGCTGCCCCTGAAGATTCCGCCGCTGCGCGAACACCCCGAGGACATCCCTGCACTGCTCAACTACCACATGATCCAGTTGCATCAGCAGGAGGGGCTGCCGGTGCGCACCTTCCAGGCGGGAGCCCTGGAACAGTTGCGTCGTTATCACTGGCCGGGCAACGTCCGCGAACTGCGCAACTTCGTGCAGCGGCTGATGATCCTCGGCTCCGGTGACGAGGTGAGCCGCGAGGAGGTGGAGCGCACGCTGTCCGGTCAGACGCTGCAGGAGACCGAACTGGACGCGGCCGGGTTGTTCCCCGATCTACCGCTGCGCGAGGCCCGGGAGCAGTTCGAGCGCCAGTACCTGATCCACCAGCTCGAGCGCAGCGAGGGCAACATGACCCGCCTGGCGGAGCGCGTCGGGCTGGAGCGAACCCACCTCTACCGCAAGTTCAAGACCCTGGGCATCGATCCCAAGAAGCTCAAGGCCGAGGGCTGAGCGCGGAGTTCCGGTTGAAGCGCATCGTCATCGTCGGTGCCGGACAGGTGGGGCAGTCCCTTGCCGAGGCCCTCAGCGGGGACGGCCAGAACGTGACGGTGATCGACACCCGCGCCGATCGCCTCGAGGCCATCGCCAGCCACCTCGACATCCGGACGATCAACGGATTCGGCTGCCATCCGGGCGTGCTCGAATCCGCAGGCGCGCGGGAGGCCGAGATGCTCATCGCGGTCACCGACTCCGACGAGGTGAACATGCTCGCCTGTCAGGTCGGTTCCACGCTGTTCGGGATCGGCACCAAGATCGCGCGGGTGCGCGAGCGCAGCTATCACGACAATGCGGGACTTTTCGCGCCGGACGCGGTACCGGTGGACATGCTGATCTCCCCGGAAGCGATCGTGACCAGCCAGATTCAGCGCCTGGTGGAACATCCCGGTGTGCTGCAGGTGCTGGACTTCGCCGAAGGACTCGTTTCGCTGGTCGGGGTCAAGGCCTATTACGGGGGGCCGCTCGTCGGCCACGAACTGCGCAAGATCAGCACCGACATGCCGGGCATCCACACCCGCGTCGCCGCGATCTTCCGGCGCGACCGCCCCATCGAACCCGATGGGGACACCGTCGTGCAGGCCGAGGACGAGGTCTTCTTCGTGGCTGCGAAGAAGAACATCCGGGCGGTGACCTCGGAACTGCGCAAGCTGGACAAGCCGTACCGGCGGATCCTGGTGGGCGGGGGCGGTAACATCGGCCACCGGCTGGGGGGGG
>Ga0207421_10000565_pt1 | contig 47984 bp, 57 predicted proteins | sample SodLakKL_010_SED_4_FD_187542 | JGI IMG/M metagenome (GOLD analysis project Ga0207421, IMG submission 187542) | Alkaline sediment microbial communities from Lake Tanatar, Kulunda Steppe, Russia - 8KL_010_SED (SPAdes) (version 2) | ecosystem: Environmental > Aquatic > Non-marine Saline and...
GACGGGATTTGAACCCGCGATCTCCGGCGTGACAGGCCGGCATGTTAAGCCGCTACACTACGCCTCCGCACCAATTTCATTTACATTTTAACATCAGCACCCATGCTGCACAAGGCGTTGGAACCACGTTCGGCTCATATGATATCTGGCCGTGTTCATGCTGTCAACCAGGTGAGGCACCCGAGCGCCAGCAGAATTGTACCCGGCAGTGCGCGGCCCAGCGATGCCGGCATCTCCCGCTGCAGCCTGGCACCCAGGACGGTCCCAACACTCAACAACATTATGGTGCCCAACCCTACAGCGACTGCGGTAAATACTACTGGCAGCTGCATCAACCCGGCACTGATACCCGCTCCCATGGCATCGAATCCGAGCGCCAGTCCCAGGAGCCCGGCCTCGCCCGTGGAGATGCTGCGCGAGTCGTCCATATCCGCCGCCTCGGGATCATCGAGTACCCACACCGCAACTCCCAGCTGGCGCAGCCGAAAGGCCAACAGGGCCCGATCCTCATCGTTTCCCGGCCCGCTCTCGTATCTTCTCCGCACCCGTTCGCGACGGGAGTAGAAGAAGGCGCCGAGCAGGAACCACACACCCAGCGCTGCGAGTATGGTGGCGCCGATACGTGGGGCTGCTGCAGGTGACAACCACAACACAAGTGAACGCCCCAGAAGCATCGCGATGACCTTGAGTGCCGCCGAGAGTGAGGCAACAACCGCCATCATTGCACCGGATATCGATACCCGGCGGAAACCATATGAGACTCCCACCACGAGACTGTCAAGGCTGACCGCCAGCGCTATAAGGGTTATCTGAATCCACAGCACGATTCGCCCTCCCCGAACGAGACCTCGAAATCAATTCATCCTATTCGGGGGGGCGAACCGGCGATAATGTCTGCTATAGAGATTCACATTCGATGGTTTGATTTCGCGCCGGGCCGACCGATAGGTAGTTCACGGGAACGCCCGCGAGATCAGACACCGTATCTACATAATATTGGGCAGCCTCCGGCAGGTCAGCAAGACGGCGCACACCACTGATGTTTTCCGTCCACCCGGGAAGGGAAATGTACTCAATCTGCAGGTCTTCCAGCACCTCTGGATCACGGGGAAAATGCTCCAACCGGCGATTCTTATGTCTGTAGGCCACAGCAATCTTCAGCTCCTCAATTCCGCTCAACACATCAAGCTTGGTCAGGCACAACCCGGTGAGCCCATTCAGGCGGGCGGCGTGCCTGAGAATAACGGCATCCAGCCAGCCGCACCGGCGGGGACGTCCCGTCGCCGTTCCGTATTCATTACCACGGATGCGCATTTTCTCGCCCAGATCTCCCGTCATCTGTGTGGGAAGCGGCCCGTCTCCAACCCGCGTCACGTAAGCTTTGGCCACGCCTATCACCTCTTTTATACGGGATGGCGCGACTCCGGCCCCGACGCATGCGCCGCCAGATGTGGGATTGGAAGAGGTGACGAAAGGGTAACTGCCGTGATCGACATCGAGCATGGTTCCCTGGGCTCCCTCGAAGAGCACCCGGTTCCCGTCATCAAGGAGGTCATTTATCATTGCCGGGCCGTTGCAGATGTGCGGCTGGATTTCCTCCGCGTACTGCAGGTAAGTATCTATAACCTCTTCGGGATCAAGGGGATCTCGATCGTGTACGTGCTGCAGCACGGCATTGACCCGCTCCATAGCACCCCGGATCCTGTCCGAAAAGGTCCCGGCATTTGCCAGGTCAGCCACGCGGACGCCCCACCGCGCCGCTTTGTCACGATACGCAGGGCCGATACCGCGCCCGGTGGTACCGAGGCGCTTGGCGCCGCGCAATTCATCCTCCACCGCATCCAGAATCTTGTGGTACGGCATGATCACGTGGGCCGCGTCACTTATTTTGAGCAGGGCGGGATCGTGGCCCTGCTCCTGCAGGTCGCCGAGCTCCTGCAGAAGCAGCTCGGGGTCCAAAACCACACCATTTCCGATGATACTGAGCTTGCCCGTCAGAATCCCGGAAGGCACCAGATTGAGCCTGTACTCATGCCGCCCAATCACAATCGTGTGCCCGGCATTAGCTCCCCCCTGGTAGCGGACGACTGCATCTACCTGGTCGGCCAGAAAGTCAGTCATCTTGCCCTTACCCTCGTCGCCCCACTGGACACCGATCAAGACTATACCCATATCAGTTCCCCCCGTCCTCCTTCTCCAGGATGGCCCGCGCAACGTGCACGCCCGAGGCAGAAGACTGCATCAACCCGTGGGTGATGCCCGCCCCATCGCCAGCGACGTGAAGGTTTTTAACCCGCGTCTCGAGCGAGCCGTCCACATCCAATACTGAAGAGTAAAACTTGACTTCCACCCCGTACAGCAGGGTGTGACGCGAGTTCACGCCGGGACACAGCGTATCCAGGGCCTCCAGCATCTCTAAAATACCAAGCAGCTGGCGGTATGGAAGTACCAGACTGAGATCCCCCGGAGTGGCCTCACTCAATGTCGGTTTGACCACCCCGCGCCGCAGACGTCCGGATGTGGAACGCCGGCCGGCCAACAGATCTCCCAGGCGCTGCACCAGGACTCCCCCGCCCAGCATGTTGGCAAGTGATGCAATATTGCGACCATAGCGGATGGGCTCATTGAACGGCCTGGTAAATGTCTTGGATACCAGGAGTGCGAAGTTGGTGTTTTCACCTGTCGCATCCTGATAGCTGTGGCCGTTAACTGTGAGCAAACCGTCGAAGTTCTCCAGAGATACCTCGCCGTGCGGACACATGCAGAATGTTCGGATCCGGTCATCAAAGGATTTGGAATAGTAGAGCAACTTGGATTCGTAGACCGCTTCGGTGATCTCCTCCATGACCAGCGCCGGCAGTTCCACCCGTATGCCGATGTCCACGCTTCCGGAGGAAACATTGACTCCCATCCTCTCCGCTTCACCCGCCAGCCATTCCGATCCCGAACGCCCGGGGGCGGCGACCACATAACGAGAGCGGTATTTTGGTCCTTCTTCGGTCCTGACACCAGAAACCTTTCCGTCTGTCGTGCAGATCTCCCGCACACGTACGCCGGTCGCGATATCCACCCGATCATCCAGCTCATCATAGGCCGCCCGGCAGATTTTTACACACCCGTCCGTCCCCAGGTGCCGTATCCCGCCGGGTACAAAAATCAAATCTGCTGCCGCGGCCCGCCGGCGCAGGTCGCGGTCCATGCGCGGCTCCGCCCTGTACACCTTCTTCGGGGCACCAAAACGCAGGTACCACTGATCGCAATACTCCATGAGAGACTCGAGCTGCGCGCGACCCGTATATTCGGCCAGGGCACCACCAAACTCCGTGGTAAGGGTGAGTTTGCCGTCACTGAACGCACCAGCGCCTCCCCATCCACTGATATTGCGACACGGAGTACAGTTTACACACGCCCCTCCCTGGTCTACCGGGCAGATGCGATTATCCAGCCCCACCCCGCGCTCCAGCATGAGAACCCGGAGATCCGGCGCCCTGCGGGTCAACTCCAGCGCACAGAAAATCCCCGCCGGCCCGGCACCCACAATGATCACATCATAATCACCGCGTTTCATTGCACATCCTCCCGCCAGGTGGGCTCAACAAACCGGCTGTACTTGTTCAGAAAGATAAGCGGCACGTCGCCGGTCGGTCCGTTTCTCTGTTTCGCCAGGATGACGTCCAGCACGTTATCATTTTCTCTCTCCGGGTTGTTCCATATGAACGCCACCACATCAGCATCCTGTTCTATCGCCCCGGACTCACGCAGGTCTGACAGCTGGGGGCGGCGATCCGATCGCTGCTCCACAGCCCGACTGAGCTGGGATAGCGCCACCACGGGACATTTCAGCTCCCGGGCCAGCTGCTTGAGCGAGCGTGATATCTCCGTCATCTCCTGCTGTCGATTCTCAAGGCGGGTGGTGGTGTGAATGAGCTGCATATAGTCAACCACCACAAGGCCGATGTTCCTCTCTGCACTGAGGCGTCGGGCCTTCCCCCGCAGCTCCATAATGCTCATGCTCGGCGTATCGTCCACATACAGCTCCACGTCGCCGAGCCGGCCCAGAGCACGGGAAATTTTGGGCCAGTCGCTCTCCTGCAGGTAGCCCGTCCGGAGACGGTGACCATCAATCTTTGCCTCGGAGGAAAGCAGCCGGATGGCCAGCTGTTCCCTCGACATCTCGAGACTGAACACCCCCACGGGGACGCCGTTCTTTATCGCTGCATTGGCGGCAATATTCATTGCAAGAGTCGTCTTTCCAACTGACGGGCGGGCAGCCACGATTGTCAATTCGGAGGGATGGAGCCCGGAAGTCATCTCATCGTAGCTCTTGAAGCCGGTGGGAACGCCGACCACAGCTCCCTTGTTGTTATAGAGTTTTTCTATCTCAACAAACGCATCCTTAAGAACCTCGTACAGCGGCGCGTAGCTGCGCCGCATGCGCCTCTGGGCAATCTCGTATATGATCTGCTCCGCCCGATCCAGCACGTCCCTGGATTCATCGCCGGCGGTGTAGGCGAGCTTGGTTATTTCGGCAGAGGCACGAATCAGCCGCCGCAGGGTACTCTTCTCTTCCACGATCCGGGCGTAGTACTCCACGTTGGCCGATGTGGGCACTGAGTTGGCCAGTGACGATATGTAGGATGCACCGCCCACCTCATCCAGCTCATCCCGGTCCTCCAGAGCGCTGGTGACAGTGACGAGATCCACCGCCTCATTGCGATCATAGAGATTCAACATCACGGTGAAAATCGTCCCGTGGGCATCGCGGTAAAAGTCGTCCTCACGAAGGGTCTCCGTCGCCACGGCGATGGCATCCCTGTCCAACAGCATGGACCCCAGCACCGATTGCTCGGCGTCCTCGTTCTGCGGCGGCACACGGTCCAGCATCGCGTCCAAGCCCGACTCCCCCTCTCCCGGCACGCAGCGGGGGCATCCGATCAGTCGTCCCCCTGAGCCACCACATGCACTTTCACCATAGCAGAGACGCCCTCATACAGTGAAACCTTCACCTCAAATTCGCCGAGCTCACGCAGGGGCTCCTCCAGCTCAAGGTGCTTGCGATCCAGTTGCACCCCGGCTTTTTGGTGCAGCGCATCTGCTATGTTCGCCGTCGTCACCGAGCCGAACAGTTTTCCGCTCTCGCCGGCCTTAGCAGGAATCTCCACTTCGACTCCGTCAACACTTGAGGCCAGCTCCTCTGCCTCTTTCCGCGCTCTCTGGGCCTCTCTCTCACGCCGGGCCTTCTCTTCCTCCCAACGCGCCAGGTTCTCTACCGTGGCCACCTCTGCCATCCCTTTCGGTATCAGATAGTTGCGCGCATACCCATCGGCGACCTCCACAACTTCCCCTGGTTCACCCAGATCATCTATTCTCTGAAGCAGAACGATCCTCATCTGTCAACCTCCTCATCTGCTTATCTGCCAATAACACAGCTGGTTGTTTCCAGGTCAATGACTCATACGTGCCTCGAAACGACTCCGGAAATCAAGCCCGGAATCCAGAATTGCCGCCAACAACAGCACCAGAGATATCACGGCATTCATTGCCAAGACGAAGCAGAGCAGTCCCGCGATGATCCTCGATGACACCAACTGGCGGATGAAGTAGTACATGAGCGATACCCCGAACAGGAGGTACGCCATATTGACCGCAAACAGTGTATTGCGCATTACATCCAACATCCAGCCCATCGCCAGTACCAGCTGTCCTGCATATGCTGCAATCAGCAGTATAGACAGCCAGGCCGGTGCTCGCCAGCGGGCGAAAGGAAGCAGAGAGGGAACAGAATAACCCAGGCGTGGCAGAATGAGTTTCATGACGAGGAAGGTCCACATGGAGTACATCAGACCGGCCATCATGAGGACCGCGGGAAACACCAGCTGCATGTACTCCCATGCGAGCCTGAACTGCTCTGCCCTCTCAGCGACGGCCTCCCGTTCCACTCCCATACCGGTGTACATGTCCACCGCACGCTCCATGCTCTCAGTCATCATGTAGTCCATCTGCTCCAGCAGGTTGATCCCCAGGAGCGGGCCGGCAGTCAGGATGATGATCAGAAACATGAGCGCAAAAACACCGGTGCCAACTCCAACGAGGGTAGAGGCATCCCACTCCCGATCCAACCCGACGCCAAATGTAATGCCTGTGAAGCCCACCACTAACACTCCTGTCAGCAAGGCCTGAATCAGGCCCAGGAACATGCCGGAAAGCAGCACAGTGACCACCACCGCCATGATGCCATACCGCAGGCCGTGCCGGAGCACCACAACCATGACCGGCAGCGGCAATGCCAGAACCACGAAAATGGCCGCCATGGGTATGTATGCCCCGGCAAACATGAGCAGTACGGTAATCGCCGCCAGGAGGGCGCTTTCAGCCAGCGGCCTCGTTCGCGTCTGTCCTTCTTCAGGACCGCGCAGGATACTCATTCACGCCCTTTCTTCTGGCCCTCACGGTACTCAACAAGAGTCGAAAGATCACCGTACCAGGTCTCGAGCTGGTGCTCGTCCCGGATGCTCGAGTGAAGCCGTTGATCGATCCGGGCGTCGATCCGCCTGAAGCTCACTCCCAACCGACGCGCCAGGAGATAGCTGCATGAGATAATGGCTGCCAAACACTCGACAACTGCATCCTTGCGTGCGGATAGTAGGGCACGATACAAGCCGCCCAGCTGCGTCGCCAGCTCTGTCTTGAGCCACTCAATCGCGTGCACATTTTTGGCAATTCCCGGCTCCTCTTTGGGCCCCAGCACGTGTCATCGGCACCGACCCTGGTGCCCGTTCCCCCTTTCTCAGGCCTGTTCCTTAAGGAACCTCATCAGGCATCTACACTGAAGGGCAGAAGCGCCATGATGCGCGCTCGCTTTATGGCCCGGGTCAGCTGCCGCTGATGTCGCGCGCAGTTGCCCGTTATGCGGCGCGGCAGTACCTTGCCGCGGTCGCTGAGAAAACGGCGAAGTCTGCCCACGTCCTTGTAGTCCACTTTGTCTATGTCATCCATGCAGAAGCTGCAGACCCTCCGGCGGCCCCTGCCTCGCCCCCTGCGATTGTTCGCCACGATGCAAACACCTCCCTAGTTAAAGGGCACCTCGTCGTCGTCATCATCATCAAAGAATTCGTCCAGCAGGTCCTCGTCATCGCTCTCGTTGCCACCGCGGCCCTGCTCGCGTCCGCCGCTCGAGCCAGCCGGGGGACTGTCAAGAAAGCGTACGTTCTCGGCGACAACCTCGGTCGCAAAGCGCCGCTCGCCCTCCTGGTTTTCCCATGAACGGGTCTCGATTCTCCCGTGCACGGCTACCATCCTGCCCTTGCGCATGTACTGCGCCACGATTTCGGCCAGCTTGCGCCAGCAGACAATGTTGATGAAGTCCGCCTCGCGCTCTCCGTCTCGGTTGGTAAACGGCCGCTCCACCGCCAGGCGGAAGTTGGTGACCGCCGTGCCGCTGACCGTATAGCGGGCCTCGGGATCCGCTGTGAGCCGCCCAATTAGAACCACCACGTTCATCATCCGGATCTTCCTCCCCTCACGGCCAAATCACGACTTCATTCCTCATCGTCCCTGATAATCATGAGGCGGATTATGTTTTCATCGAGCCGCAGTCGTCGCTGCAGCTCTTCGGTTATCCGCTGGTCACCCTGAAACTGCATGACAACATAGTAGCCTTCCCGGAGTTCATCGATTTCGTAGGCAAGGCGGCGCACGCCCCAATCGTCGACGTTCTCCACCTCACCGCCCAGCTCATCGGTCAGCTCCTTGTACCGTTCGATGAGATCCCGGGTCTCTTCCGAGCTCAAGTCGGGATGGACGATATACATCAGCTCATATTTGCGGGATACCAATGCAGTATTCCTCCTTCCTCTGGCCTCGTGGCTTTGCCCGCAGCGGAGCAAAGCAGGAGGGAGTGTGTAGTGTGATATGCGCCGTTATCCGGCAAGTGACCCATGTATTATATCATCCGCCCCCCGGCCCTTCAATCTCTCCCCGACACCTCTTCCAGCAACGTTGGCTGAGGGGAGCAGGAACGAGAACTGGGACTGGAGGAGGATTCCTGGCCGATCCGGAGGCGGTGGGAAACTACCGCAATCGCCTGAAGGAACGTGCGGGCGGCGCAAATGGTATGAGAGGCATGGGTATCGCGGAGTCCCAGGTTGATCGCGTTGAGATCCGGATCAGTAAGCGCAGTCGGAGTTAGGCCAAGAGAGGAAGCCATGACCATGCTCCGTTTTCCGGAAGCCTTTCTCATTTCTTCAGACCAACTCTCGGCGCGTCGAGCGTGTAAGATTTCGCTGGGTTTTGACGGTTCCATATAGCAGAGACCTCACTCAGATGGTTCCCGTAAAGGGCATCAATACAAGAGATAGAAGGGGTGAGACCTCTTGTGGATAGTTCCTGAAATCATGGAGATAGTCCTTTTTTGATGCGGGAGATTCTTGCTGGTTTACGGGGTGATTATGAGGAATTTACTCAGACGGAGAAGCGGATACATAGGGTGACCCAGAAGGCTGCCGGCGCCTGCTGGTGCTGACCTATGAGCGGATGGATGCGGAGTTGTTGCAGCAGCGTACTCGGTCATTGACGGCCAGCTGCAGGTATGGTATTAGTGTTAGCAGTCATTAAGCACGTGCTCAATGAACGAGGGAGGATATTCTTGAATAGGCGGGATGAACAGCGAGAATATCGAAGGTGGCAAATACTTCAGGTCGCACTGGATCAGTTCATTCAGAAGGGATTCCACGGAACGTCCACGCGAGAAATCGCGAGGATCGCAGGCATCAGTTCCGGGCTCATGTTTCATTACTTTGAATCAAAGAAGCATCTGTATGAATCCCTGGTTGAACTCGGATGCAGCAAGATGGTTCTTGCTTCGCCGCAGGATGCCGGTCCTATTGAAATATTCGAGCAGCAGGCTCGAGATATTCTGCAGCTGATGACAAGCAGTCGATTTGCAGCCAGGATGTTCGTATTCATGGGATACGCGGTCTACAATGCCACCGAAATTTCGCGGGAAGCCGGGGAGTTACTGGCACGGCATGATATCACCAGTGAGAGTGTCCCGCTGATCGAAAGGGGTCAGGAACTGGGAGAAATCCGCCCGGGGAATCCCCTTGCCCTGTCGATTGCGTTTTGGTGTTCGCTGCAGGGCATTGCCGAGGCCGTCGCCCTCGATGAGGACAGTCCGGTTCCCGAGGCGGAATGGATCCTGGACATATTGAAGGAGGAAAGCTCCGACACACGCGGGTGACTTTGCTGCTGTCTGACTGGAGAGGGGTTAATCTGTGAGATTGTCAAAGGCAGGTCAACTGATAGCTTTAGTTACTGGTTTCATTATTGTGCTGCTCCCTATGAACACGGCAGCAGCTTCTCCTCGGCCTGCGGTGGATCCGGCCGAAGTAGAGATGCTTCTTGACACTGTGATTGGCGAGCAGATGGCTGAGTTCAATGTTCCCAATGCCGTGGTCTCCTTCGTGTCCGGCAGGCGAGGTGATCGCGGCAGAGGGGTATGGATACGCGGATGTGAACAGACAGATTACTGTGGATCCGCAGAGAACGCTATTCCGGGTTGGGTCGACTTCAAAGCTGTTCACCTGGACAGCAGTGATGCAGCTCTTGGAACGCAAGAAGCTGGATCTGCATGCAGAAGTGACCGAATACCTGAATTTCCAGATTCCCGCCAGGCTTGAGTACGGTGGCGGGCAACCTGCGCCAGAACCGATCACACTCAAACACCTGATGACTCACACGGCCGGATTCGAGGACCGTGTGACGGGTCTCTTTTCCCTATCAGAAGAACAATTGCTTCCACTCGACGAGCATGTTCGCGTGCACCTGCCCGCACGGGTATTCCCTCCAGGGTAGGTGGTTGCCTACTCGAATTACGGAGCCGCCCTGGCAGCACACATTGTCGAACAGGTGGCGGGCGTACCCCTCGCTCAATATGTGGAGGACAACATCTACGCGCCGCTGGGCATGGAGCACAGTACATTCCATCAGCCTTTACCGGAAGACCTGGCAGATAATGTGGCCACGGGCTATCGCTATGTGGACGGACAGTTCCGCGCGGGAGCGTTCGAGTTCATCGATGAGGCAGGCAGTATGAGCAGCACGGCGTCGGATATGGCCCGGTTCATGTTGGCCCATCTTCAGGGTGGGCAACTCGAGGGAGCGGTCATACTTCGAGAGGAAACATCCGGGAGGATGCTCAACCAGTTATTCACGCACCATCCGTATCTGGACGGGATGGCCCATGGCTTCATTGAAGGTACGGTCAACGGGCGACGGATCCTTGCCCATGGCGGTGGCACAATGCTCTTCAACACCGACCTGTATCTCCTGCCGGAAGAGGAGGTAGGGGTATTTGTCGGTCACAGTGGTGGGAACCACCTCGTACACAATGAGGTGTTCCAGGCATTCATGGACCGCTTTTTCCCTGCAGATGGTGCAGATGTACAGTTACCTTCGCCACCTGCGTCCGGCAGGTTCGACCGTGCAAGTGAGTTTGTCGGCGAGTACCACCAGAACCGGCGTTCGTTTTTACAACTTCAGATAAGTTCCTTCGCCTCATCATGGAACAGATCCACGTGAATGTAAGTGAAGAGGGTCACCTGCTTGTCACCTACATGGGCGAAGCAAATCGCTTTACTGAGATTGAAGCTGGTGTATATACCAACCTCAGAGAGGGAAGAACGCACGACGTATACGGTAACTTCCAGACAATCGTGTTCGGTACAGATCCGCATGGAAAGACGATGCTCATGACGGCCGGAAGAGTCCCGAGCAACCTGCGGCGTCCCCGACAGCAGGGTTGGCCAGGGGGCGGCAATCATGTATGGGTTTTTCACAATTGCCCTGATGTTTGAGACGATCATTGCCGCAGAACCGGATCCTGTGTATGGTTTGCCTGCGATGGTCTATGGAGAATGCCTGCATGGACTCATTTGCTCAACCTTGTGGTACCGATTGCCATGGGCATTACTGCAGCGGCAGTCGCGGCCTTCTCGGTACTCGCCTGGTGGAAAGGGTACTGGCGGGTTCGCCGACGAGTTCACTATACCCTGTTTGCGCTTGCGACAGTGGTAATGGTGTGGATTCTCTGGTACTGGAATGCAATTGCCATACGGCAGATCACCGTTTGCTTTGCAGCGATAGGCAGCCAGGTCCATCCGGCAGAGTCGGCGCTTGGCCAGAGGTACTTTTTGCTCAGGTCCAGATCGCACAATCACAAGCGCCGCTCGGTCATACAGCAGGAGAGATTCCCGGAGGAGCGCGGTAAAAGCACAGTAACACTCAGCGCATCTCAATCACCGGTTCTCTGCCGGTAGTACAGGTAAGCAATCCAATAGACGACCTGGGAAGCAATAAACAGGATAAATCCGATGGTGATGCTGCGCGCAGCCACCAGGGCATAAATTGACCAAATCATGAGTGCAGCGGTCAGGAACAGGTAGGCGGCGCGGGCAGCATACAGCCCAATACACGTGCCGGTTCGCCCGGTGCCGAACAGGCGATATGCAAGTCTGCGAATTGAAGGCATCCCAGTCTTCCTCCCTCCCGATCATTTGGCTCAGGCAGGGCCGAAGACGCTCTGCGGTCACCCGCCCGCCATGACTTCTTGACCGCACCGCGGCAGAGGTTCTCTGTGCCGGATCGGAGTAAGAAGTAAAAATCCGGTCCACACCGGCGGAGCGTCATCAAGGTGTACATCAACTCCTGAAGTGAACTTCAATCACGTCTCCATCGCACACAGTGTAGTCGCGGCCCTCGCTGCGCAGCAGCCCTTTTCGACGGGCCCGCTCGCGCGAGCCAACACGCATGAGATCATCAGCTGACACCACATCGGCACGTATGAAGCCCTCACCGATGTCCGAGTGAACTTTCCGGGCGGCCTCCAGAGCTGTGCCGCCCTGGCGAAGCGAACGGGCCCGCGTCTCCTTCTCATTCCCGGTGAAGTAAGTTATCAGGCCCAGAACATCGTGTGCCGCGTGTAGAAAGCGCTGTCTGCCGTCCCCGACCAGTCCCATCTCCACACGAAATGCTTCCTGCTCCTCCTCGTCCAAGGCGGTGAGCTCTTCTTCCAGTCCCGCACACAACCGCAGCGCCTTCATTCCCCTGCGATGAGCCAGGCCCTCTACTGGTCCGATGAGCTCGGACACCTCTTCATTTTCCGGCCCGGCCGCTGTCTCTTCGTCTACATTTATGACATATACGACCGGCCGGATGCTCAGCAGATGCAGATCCCGGGCGCGTCTGCCATGCTCCGGTGGGATATCATTTCCAGCCAGGTAGTCACCGGAGTCAATCGTATCTTTGAGGGCACGCACCTCCTCCAGCTCGGCCATTACTTGCTCGTCGCCGCTCTTCGCCTTCCTCTCGAGCGACTCCAGCCGTCGTTCGAGCGTCTCGGCATCAGCCATAAGGAGCTCCTGTTCCACCAGCTGCACATCGCGCAGGGGATTGAGTTGACCTTCAGAGTGGCTGACATCGCTTCGCCGAAAGGCTCGGACGACGTGAGCGATGGCGTCCACTTCCCGTATGTACCCGAGGAACCGGTTTCCAAGTCCCTGGCCGCGACTGGCCCCCCGCACGAGACCGGCAATGTCAACAATTCGTACGGAGGCCGGCACCACGGATTGTGATCCTATGGCGCGGGAGATCCGCTCGAGACGGGGATCCGGCACTGCTACTTCACCAACATTGCTGTCTACAGTTGTGAAGGGATACGCCCCGGTGGGAGCACCCGCACCAGTTACGACATTAAACAGGGTGGATTTACCCGCATTTGGCAGCCCGACAATTCCCAGCTGCACCCCTGACTACCTCCCTTCGTATGCACTTCTCTATTTGGGGCGTTCGATACTCCTGATCCTTGATTCGACCTTCCGCCTCGGGAGCATGACCAGGCGCCCGCAGCCCAGACAGCGAAGCCGGATGTCAGCGCCGACGCGCAGCACCTCCCACTGGTTGGAACCGCAGGGATGCGCTTTCTTCAGGGTAATCACATCCGAAACTCTCATTTTCCTATCGCGCTCTCTCATCCGTCATCTCCCCCTCCCCGTTCGCGTCCGCTCTTAACTTCGTCAATTCCGGAGGCACAACGACGCGCCGCGGATAGGGGATCTCAACTCCCTCCTCAACCAGGCGATTCTTGATCTCGTGGAGCAGGACCCTCTCCATCGCCCACTGCTGCATATTCTCGGTCTTGGCCCACACCCGTACCGTAACGGAGGAGTCGCGGAGTGCCTGCACTCCCAATACCGTGGGGCCCTCCACAAATTCGGGGTGTTCCTCGCCCAGTTCTCCACATAACTGTTGAAGAATGGCGATTGCCGCGTCGGCGTTCTCTTCATAGGCGATATCCACGTCCACCATGGCCCGCATTGCACCGCGAGAGAAGTTGGTCACTTCACCTATCCCGCCGTTGGGCAGTATGTGCAGCTGGCCACCGAAGTCCCTGATCCGCGTCACCCGCATGCCCACCTCCTCGACGGTGCCTGCAAAGCTGCCGACCTGTACGAAATCGCCCACAGTGAACTGGTTTTCGTATAAGAAGAAAAAACCAGCTATCAAGTCGCGTATCAGATTCTGGGCGCCGAAGCCGATGGCCAATCCCGCCACACCAGCTCCGGCCAGCAGTTGGGTAACCGGAATTCCGATCATGGGCAGGACTGTGGTCAGGGCCAGAAAGTCAAAGGTGTACCGCATCACCGATTTGGCCACCGCACGAAGGGTGGCGAGACGGCGCAGCTCACCGTCTTCAGTCTTCCTTCTCTCAGTAAAATCAAAAGCCCGATCGATGAGCAGATTTCCTGCCCGTACGGCAAGGTGAAAGCCCACGGCTATCAGGATAATGCGTACACCTATGCCCACCCAGACACCAGGATCGGTGACACCCGTATAGGTCTCAAGCCATTGTTGGAAATTCATCCGTTCACCTCCCAACTCAAGTAAGCCACTGCGAGAGCATGTCGCTGAGGGGACTGATCCCATAGAATATCCGCACCAACTCCGGTCCCAGTACAGAGTTGTGAATAGCTTCTGCGCCCGGCTGCAGAGCTGGCACCGATGTCGACGTTATTAGCAGGATTCCCAGGGCCACGGCCGCCCCCACGGCGGCAGCGCACAGTCCAAGCACTCCCCCCATGATGCGGTCAATTGCACCGGTGAATCCCCACCCGACTGCCAAGTGAATCATGCGCGCCAGAACACCAGCTGCAATTACAACTGAAGAGAATATCAGAAAGAAGGCGATGACCGTGAGTACCCCCTCGGCCAGCTCCGCGTGAGTGGCCTCCGGCGAGACGATGCCATCAGCATGTTGGGGAACAGATATGCTTTCGCTCAGGTACGTGGTCATGCGGCTGTGCCACTCCCACCGGCGTTCAAAAAGGGACACCAGTTCTGCCGCATACTGCCACCCAATAACAACGGCCGCAGCCAGCCCGCCCAGACTGAACAATGACAGCACCAGCCCGCGCCGCATCCCGCAGAATGTACCGTAAATTATCGCGGCAATAATCAACCAGTCCAACCAAATCATGATCATGACCACCGATCTATTTCTCTTCACCTGCTGCCGTCCCGTCGCGCCTCCGCCCGTGCATCAGCACCGCCAACCCCAATAATATCAGACCACCCCCCATGAACTGATGAGGACCAGGTAATTCATGGAGCAGTAAATACGCCAGTATGGTTGCGCCGACGGGTTCTCCCAGCACGGAGGCCGAAACATTGAATGTCTGGATGTGCCGGAGTGACCAGTTGAAGAGCGTGTGACCAAACAGGGTGGGGAGCACCGCCAGACCCACAAACAGGAAATGTTCCCGGGCTGCATACCCCGCAACGGACAGCCCAGAGATGGCGATATAGGCAAGCACGCACAGCGCCGCAGAGCTGTACACCACCGTGGTGTAAGGCATTGTTCCGACTGTCGCCCGGACACGCCGCCCTATCAACAGGTAAACAGCCATTGCCGCGGCACCTGCCAGCGCCAGGCTATCACCGAAAAGCGTCCCGGGATGAGCAGCGTCGCCTGCAGCGATTATGCCCGTGCCGGCCAGTGCCACCAGCGCACACATGACCTGGGATTTCGACAGTGTTTCACGGAGAAGCAGATATGCCATACCCGCGGTGAAAACAGGGTGCAGCGACACCAGGACTGTGGAAGCCGCAACTGATGTATACTGCAAAGATGTAAACCACAGGAGAAAATGCACAGCCAGAGCGAGTCCGGCCAGCAGTGCCTCGCGCAGTGCGGGGAGGTCAAAATCCCGGTATCCCCTACCATTGCAAGCAGATATCATTCCGTGGATCGCTGCTGCGTAGGCCAGGCGATAGAAGGCAGCAACCGCGGCAGGGGCATCTGCCAGGCGAAACAATATCGAGGCCGAAGAGGCGCATATCACTCCCAACACCAGAACTGCTCCTGCAAACTTCTCCGGTCGAATATGCAAGGTAGCACCATCCCCGGGAACCGAGTTCACCACTGATAAGACGCATCCAACAGCAGATAGGAAACATAGGTGGTCCAGGCAACCGGCGACGGGGCCAGATCAATTGCCCAGACTGCCTCCAGCGCGGCAAAAGCACCTGTAAGCCCCAGCACAAGGGCAGCAAGTCCGGTGGTGACTTCCCGTACCTCTTCGCCAGAACCGCGCATGCTGGGCCAGTATTTCCGCACCCATATCTCCCCGGCAACAGCTGCCGCAGAAAAAGCTGCCAGTGCACGGGGCCAGGCCGGACTGTGTGGCCAGAAGTAATCAATCTGTGCACCGAGCAAAGCGAGCACAGCGCCTAAAAGCAGTGCCATGGCCCAGAACTGGCCGCTCTTCAGAGAAGGCAGACGTTTTCTATCTCGCAATTGCAACGCTCCTCAGAAATCCAGATCTAACAGGTAATCATACACCCGTTCGGAGGTGGCCAGCAGCAATCGATACGTGCCCGACTTCTCCTCCTCACCTGAGATGAGTATCTCGGCAAATTTCGGCGAGCTCGGCAGATCTTCCCTCCAGTGAAGTCGCCCGGACCCATCGTACAGGCTGAAGCCGGTCTCGGTGAGGAGGACAAATACCTCTGGCCCGTCCAATGGAGCCACAATTCCTGTGACCACGGAACTGGTAGATATCCGGCCGAGCTCTGCACCGTCGCGCCCCAGAAAGTGCGCATGCCTCCCAGTCGCCACCACCGTCCTCCCGGAGGGCATCACCACCACCCCGACGATCTCCTCCGGCGCAGGGCCGGTTCGGCGCGGTTGAAATTCCCACCGCGGCTCCCCACCCTCAAGAGGATATACCGCCACACTCTCACCTGTCGTAACAATGACCTCCTCCGTCTCTGGATTCCCAAGGATGCTGCTTCCGGCTGCATCGACGGGAATCAGACCCGAAACGACTGAACGGCCCATGACAGCCTCATCACCGAACAGGATCAACTCGACCGAATCTCCGTCGTCAGTGTCAAGAGCGGAAGTACGACATCCGAGTGCTACACCTGAACCCTCCCCGACCGTCATGTCGAAGGTGAAAACGAGTGTGTCGGCAATAGTCACAAAAACATCTGTCCAGCCATCAGTTCGCCAGTGCCAGATCGTCTCGTTTAGGGTCGCGCTTACTTTCAGTTCCTGCACAGTCGCTCTTTCGTGAAACCCGTCAGGAGTTGAAATCACCTGAGGTCCGACAGAGACCAAAGCAACCGGCCCATCCGGGTGCGGGTGCAAGTCGCCAATCACCCCCGCTGGGGGCATCCAGGTGTCGACATCAAGTTCGTCTCCGGCCGCCGACACCGTCACTATCTCGTCCCCTGCCGATTTGGCGATCGACATCATGCCATAGCCGGCAGTGACCAGAAGGGGCCTCTCTTCCGCCTTCGTGCTCAATGGGAGTTCAACTACCGAGTCACCCCGCTCGGCAACCAGGCGACCGTCCCCGTCAGCCGGAGAGCTAACCAGCACCAGGGTGTTCTCCTCACATCCGGGCAATGCAGTTACGCCCATCGGGTCGCCCGACTCAACAGGTCTCTGCTGCGCACAGGTCACCGATACGTGTTGGATCCCGGAGTCGGCGAGCAGGGGCATTGGATATCCCCGGGCGAGAGCCAGAGTAATTGCCAGAAGTAGGACGGGCCAGAGCCAGACTGTGGCACGACGGCCTACATAAGTACCAGAGCAAAAACCATCGCCGCCAGCATAGCCATGACTCCCATCAGTCTTCCCAGGCATCCCCTACCCCTCCCGGCATCCAGCTCCTCCCAGGCGCCGGATCGTTCCCCTTCGGCCCCTGCTGCTGTGGTCGTCTCCTCTGATGTTGCATCCGACTCCGTCCAGGTTTGCGTCGCTGAACGGGTACCCTTGCTGCTGAAACGCAGCTTCTGTCCTTTTTTGAAGTGAGTCACCTGCTTGGATACCTGTCCGGTCTGTTTGTAGGCAGCAGCCAGATTATTGTGCGCCACGTGGTAGTCCGGATCATACTTCAGAGCTTTCTTGTACAGGGCAATGGCCCGCTGATTATCTCCACGATCAAAGTATATATTCCCCAGGTTTGACAGGGCAGGAACGCAACGGGGGTTGGTGATAATGGCCCGTGTGAAGCAGATCCTCGCTCCTTCCATTTCGCCGAGATGTGCATAGGCTACTCCGGCCTTGTTCAACGCCCCGACGTGTCCCGGTTGTTCCTCTACAATGGACAGAAGCTGCCGGAGAGCCTGGGAGTTTCGCCCTCTGTCGAGGAGGTCGACGCATTCCTCGAAGCGCTCCTGGATACTCCTGTCTTGCTGACCCTCTTCGGCCATACAGTACCTCCCTCCTGCCTCATAATGCTCTGAGTTTTCGGATTCATCTCTAGGATACCATACCATGAAGGTTCATTTCTTCAACCGCTGAGCGCGCGACGGGCGAGCTGCCCCCAGAGGAACAAGGATATCCAGGCCATGGCTGGATAGACCGTCGCGACAAGTTCTGTCAACGGCACCTGTGAGCCGGCCATAGCCGGTAGTATTACCGTCAGCACCGATCGCAGGTCGGGCTCCCTCCCGCCTCCAACACGGTGAGCGAGCCCATGCATGAGTGCAATCCCGGTTGTTATGAGCGCAAGACCAGCAATGACCGGATAGGCCCCACCCAGAGCGGGCGCTACCAGGGCGAGAGCCACCTGCAGGGGGACAGGTGCCCCAGCGACGTGCCGGTACACTCCAGCCATGACGAGGGAAGCCGCTGCACACATCAACCCCAGAAACAGTCCGCCGAGCCCTGCCCCGAGGACACAGGCCCACCAACGCTCGCGCCGGGCCAGTCCTGGAAACACTGCAAGGACAAAGAGAAGATTGTAGCTTGTGTACAACACGGGGTTGAGGGTTGCGGGCCATTCGACCAGGACAGCTGCAGCCGGCTGGGGGGCTGACAGGTGGGCACGAAGGATGGTCATCACCAGTGCAACCACCAGCAGTCCATTCACTAATGCGGTGGTCCTCCGCCCACCGAGTACAACACCGCAGATGATCGCGGCAGCGGCAGCCGATCCAACTGGAGCTGAAACCCCCTCCGCAGCAATCAGTGCACCCGCTGCGGACAGCACCACAGCCAACACTGCCCAGAAGAAGACCACCAGCACTGCATCTATCAGAGATCTACCCCCTCTGCTCACACAGAAAAGAGCCCCGACCTCACGCTGCGAGCGCACGTTGCTCCGGATGACAGCATTCATGAGCAGCGCGCCCCCGGTGATGAAGGCAGCAGTAGTGAAGGTGAGAAAGACCGGCGTTCCGCGTGTGGGCTCCAAAAAGAAGTGCAGCAGCTCACGACCGGTGGCGAAGCCGCCTCCCACCGCTGCACCTATGTACCCGCCTGCAATCATCAGCGCAGTCTGCGCCCTCCGCAGCCCCCTGAACATTTTTTTCAAGCCCCCATTCGGGCATGCATATTCGGGGCTCCAACTCCATATACTTCTGTCATCTGACGACGGCGCGGAAGTGAGGTGGATACATGGCCCGCAAGCGCTTCAGGCCTCAAAGACAGAACCCGGGCAGACTGGCACTGCAGCTCAGCGCTCTGTGTGGATGCCCACCATGGAGTGTGGTCTGCATAGGCACGGATCGTTCAACCGGGGACGCCCTTGGGCCCCTGACCGGTTCTCTACTGCGCTCCAGCAGCACACCTGATCTCTGTGTGTTCGGATCTGTACGCAGTCCGATTCACGCTGCCAATCTTCGCGACTTCGTACGGGGCTTTCAACCCATCGGGCCGGTGGTTGCCGTTGACGCGTGCCTGGGTGAACGCCGGCACATTGGAACCGTGTCCCTGTGCCCGGATCCCCTGCGACCGGGGGCGGGCATACGCAAGAACCTGCCTGAAATTGGTGACCTGCACGTCGCTGGCACGGTAGGAGCCCGCGGGTTCATGGAGTTCGAGGCCCTGCAGAATGCGCGGCTGAACATGGTGCTGTCACTGGCCAGCTGGATAGCATCATCCATCGAAATGGGGGCACAGATGTCACTGGCCGCATCAACCATCAGGCTGCAAGAGAGACGGCAAGCAGGTGCTGCGATGGTCCGCGGCAGCCCTACTCGAAGCGGAGGAACGGTTCAACCGCATCAGCAGCTATAGGGACATGGGGATGACATGCAGACTGCGCAAGCATCTGGATCTGGTGAATCAAGAGACGCCGCTCCCCGTCCTGACGACAGGACTCTGGCCATCGTTTCTGGATGCAGCCACACAAGAATGAAGGCATACCATCACCCCTTCGGAGTGCTATCCACAAGCTCCAGTACTTCCGCATCATCAACGGGAGGAAAGTGGTGGTAAAATTGCCCAACAGCCATGAATCGGGGCGGCTCCTCGAGAATTACCGTCTCATCGCATTCAGCCCGCAAGTTTGAGGCAGCATCCGGTGAAGATACGGGGAGTGCGACGGTTATGTGCTCAGCACCTCGATTCCGCTGTGTCTGAATCGCTGCCCGGAGGGTCATGCCTGTAGCAGCACCGTCGTCACAGACAATAATCCGGCGATTCGACACAGAATCACCCGCCGACCCGTAAAGCTTTACCCGCCGCTGAAGCTCTTGCAGGGCCTCCTTCCTGGCCGTCTCGAACTGGGCTTCGTCCACACCAGCCATTGACATAATTCGCGCTTCCTGCAGATAGCTGCCATCTTCGCCCACCGCCCCCAGCGCCAGCTCGGGATTCCACGGTGACCGGATCTTATTCGAAACGGCTATGTGCAGAGGCAGCTTGAGGACCCGGGCAATCTCCGCCGCAATGGGAACTCCCCCTCTGGCCACACCGAGAACCATGTCGTGTGATTCTGCCTTGTCGGAAAAAGCATCCGCAAGGCGACGTCCAGCATCCTGACGATCTGAAAACATAGTTATCGCCTCCTCTCATGAGTGAGCGCTGCAACTCACAACGCCTCAGATTCAAAACAGTACCGGGAGTGCCTGTGGAAGCACTTCCACTTTCAATAACCCGCTGCCTATGTGATCCCCGTCGGCATGTATATTTGCTGCGGTTGCCGGGCGAATATCCACCCGGGCCGCCCGGTAGTATGCAACATCTGCCAGCGCCAAGTGCCTCCCAGAAAAGCTCGTGCGCAGAACACGAAGAAACCGCATGCGACCTACCGGGCGCGCCATCATTATATCCAGATAGCCGTCGTCCGGCTGGGCATGTGGCAGAAGCTTCATGCCGCTGCCGATAAACCGCCCCACTCCAGTGAGAGCGAGCAAAAGGTCATCCTCTATATTCACCACTCGCTCGCCATCTGAGTTGAATCTGACGTCAGCCTCTGCCCACTCACCACCTTCACAGCCATTGATCTTTTGAACATCAGACAGCTCGACATGCAGGCTGTGTGACCGCATCGCAGCAAAATTCAGAAAAATTCCAGCAAGGTAGGGGAAGACCCCTCCAAGGAAACGGGGCACCCGGTTGGCCGTGGCCGCCACATCGGCGTCAAGTCCCATACCGCACATGTTAACAAAGTGGTATTGAGTATCATTGGCGACCGTTGCACGTCCCACATCAATTCGCGGCGGGTTTCGGTTTATGTTCTCCGACTGCCGTCCCCATACCTCTGATAAGGTGCCGCCGACCCCAAAGGTGCGGGCAAAGTCGTTGCCGCGTCCCAGCGGCAGCAGCCCCAGAGGCGGCCCCCTGTAGACGTTGTCGCGCAGGCCGGCCCGGAAAAGGCCGTTGACCACCTCGTGCACAGTTCCGTCGCCCCCCACCGCTATGACGGCATCGTAGCCCCGGCCCACGGCGCGGGCGGCAAGGTCGGCTGCCTGTCCCGGACACCCGCTGATATAATCGTCAGACGGACCGTCTGCTCTGAGGACGTTTCGCAGGGTCCGGTATCCACGGAGTGCACGACCTCCTCCTGCAACCGGATTTACGATAAAGGCCAGGCGGCCGGCGGCCATTCCGCTCTGGCTAGCTTTTTCCGACATCTTCTGTGGTCGCCTCCACACTGTCACCTGACCGATTCTGTGCCTCTTTGGCCATTGCACTGGAGCCGTTGAACACGGCACCGCGATCGATTACGAGCCGATCACAGCGAATGTCCCCCTCGACCCGTGCAGAGGAGGTGAGCTCTACTGAATCACAACAGACCAGATCCCCCTTCACGCGGCCGGCAATCTTGGCCGACTTGGCGGCAACAGTGGCCCGGGCGGTGGCCGCCTCGCCCAAAATGACGTTGCCTTCGACGTTGATCTCGCCGGTCACGCAGCCGTCAATCCTGACGCTCCCCGTGCCCTGCAGGTTACCATCGAAGTGCATCTCCTCCCCGACGACGGTGGCAATCTTCGCGGGATCGGGCTCTTTCTTTCGTTTCGCCAGCAACTTCCTTACCCCCCTCCTGACTCCGCCAGGTACGGCCGCGGGTCGGTGGGATCACCGTCAATGCGCACCTCATAATGCACGTGAGGGCCCGTGCTCCGGCCTGTCATGCCGACATACGCTATTATCTGCCCCGCGCTCACCCTTTCTCCTACAGACACGGCAACCTCATGGCAATGCGCGTACAGCGTCTCCAAACCGTCCCCGTGCTGGATGCGGACAGTCTCCCCATAGAGGGAAAGGCGCCCCGCGAAGACCACCCGGCCATCCGCCGTGGCTACTATGGGGGTGCCCGTGGGCGCACCAAGGTCAATTCCGCGGTGGTATTCCCTGCTCCGGGTAATCGGGTTGATGCGCCAACCGTAGTCCGAAGTCACCCTGCCCCCGGCGACGGGCCAGAGATGGGGCTCTGTAGACTCATCACTGTAGCCGGCACTGATCGCTGTACGCAGCTCATCCAGGTGGGAGTGCTGCTCCTCCGCCCCTGCAGCGAGCGCAAGCAATCTCAATTCCAGGTCAACCTCGTCACCGTAAACGGCGTAGGGACCGGCCGCGTGGCCCTCAGGCCCTGCCAGGAGTCCAGCGAGTGCCTCATCGCGCTCCAGGGCGGAAACATGGGAAGCGGGCGAAGTTGGACGCTCCCCCGCATCGAGATATGCACTCAACTGCCCCTCCCTCTCACTGAGTGAGTCAATCGATTTTTCCATGTCGACCAGCTGGGCCTCCAGCTGTTCCAGACGGCGATCCTTGGCCTCAGCTCTGGCTGCAAGTTCAGCTGCGCGCATAGCCTCTGCACGGACATGGGTATAACTGTGCCATGCGCCGAGGGCCGCGAGTGCGACCACTAAAATGATGAACCCCAGCACCGCAGGCCATGCGGCATTGAAGCGGAGAACCCGCACCGGCGCATCCGGCGCACGCATGAACATCACCGTCCAGTGGGTGTCGCTGGATGTGCGCTGCCTCTCGCCAATTCCCACCACCCCCTTCCCGTGGACGCTGTTTGGTGATTATCATCGACCTACTGTACCCCAAAGAATACTCCTGCTGCGCCCGTCAGAATTGGCGCATATACCAGGGCTGGCAGCAGATTTGCCACTCGCACCGATGATATTTCGAGCATGTTAGTCCCGAGTGCCACTATCAGGACCCCTCCGCAGGCCGTCAGAGCTGCAATCATGTCAGCGGTGAGGAGTGCGGCCAACTGTGCACCGGCAAGAGCTATACCACCCTGGTAGAGCAGAACGGGCACAGCCGAGGCAATCACTCCAATTCCCAGAGTCGAGGCCAGCACCACCGAGGTGACACCATCCAGCATGCTCTTGGCGAACAAGGTTGAGTGGTCACCCTGCACCCCGCTCTGAATCGCCCCCATGATCGCCATAGGCCCAACGCAGAATATCAGCGTGGCTGTCACAAATGCCTCACCCAGGCCTGATGACTCAGCTGCTGCGCCCCGGAGACGGCCGCCCATCTTCTCAAGCCCGGAATCGATCCCGAGCACTTCGCCGGTAGCCCCACCCAGCGCTAGGCTGAGAATGAGCACAAGCACACTCTCGACCTCCAGTGCCATGGTCAGACCAATCAGTACCACGGCGAGGCCGACCCCTGCCGTCACTGTCTCGCTCACCTTGCCCGGCATGGGGGGAAGCACAAACCGTCCTCCCAGCGAGCCCAGCACGATCGCCAACACATTGACCAGAGTCCCAATCACGCTCGTCACTCCCGTACTGCAGCCTGTGCATACCGGCGTTGTCGAGGAACAGGATGTTCCACGTGGAACATTCGCCCCGACCGACATCGAAGCCCACCAGACGACCCCTCTCGTCCCGGTCAGGCGAGAAGCATGTCGAGCAGGCGATCCAGATCCTCATAATCGTAGTACTCGATGCTGATCTTTCCGCGTCCTCCGCGATCCGATAGCCGGACGGGTGTTCCCAGGTGCCGGGCCAGGCGCTCCTGTACATCCCGGACAAACAGCTGCAGATCATCGCCAGCTGTCGCGTCATCGGGCTCCTCCTGCCCGCCCTCACCCTCTTCCTCTTCGCCCGGCGGTTGGCTCTGTCTCCAGCGCTCGAAGGCTTCCTCCGCCTGCCGCACAGTAAGCTGCTCTGACACCACCATCTCAGCAAAGGGTGTCCTTTCATCTCGCGGCAGGCCCAGAACAATCTTCGCGTGGCCCAGGCCCAACAACCCGTCCTGAATCATGTCCTGCACCCTCTCCGGCAGGTGCAGCAGTCGCAAAACATTGGCCACCTGTGACCGGCTGATACCAATCCGCTCGGCCACCTCGGTCTGCGTGAGGCCGACTTCCTTCTGCAGCGTGCTGTATGCGGATGCCTGCTCCATTGGACTGAGGTCTTCGCGCTGCAGATTCTCCACCAGCGCCACCTCCATCATCTCCTGATCCTCGAGATCAGTGATGATGGCCGGGATGCTCTCCAACCCCGCCATCTCGGCAGCCCGCAGGCGCCTCTCCCCGGCCACGATTTCATAATCACCATCGTCAGGCCGCAACAAGACCGGTTGAACCACCCCGTGCACCCTGATGGATTCCGCCAGCTCCCCGAGCTTCTCTTCGGAGAAGGCGCGTCGCGGCTGAAATGGGTTGGGGCGAACGGAGGAGATCTCCACCGAGCGCACACCTTCGCCTTCGGGCTCATCAATGGGCTCAGCGTCTCCCAGCAGGGCATCGAGGCCCTTGCCAAGCCTCCGCGTTTTACGCTTCATCCCCCACCACCTCCCTTGCCAGTTCGGAGTACACCTCAGCGCCCCGTGATTTCGGCTCGTAGTGGATGATCGCCTGTCCGTGCCCCGGCGCCTCGCTCAACCGCACATTTCGCGGTATGACAGTGGCGAACACCCGATCCCGGAAATGCTGCTTGATCTCCTCGGCCACCTCAATGCTCAGATTCGTACGGCCGTCAAACATGGTCAGCAGCACCCCGTCAATCTTCAGATCGCGGTTCAGGTTGCGCTGAACCAACCTGATGCTGTTCAGCAACTGCGTCAGTCCCTCGAGGGCATAATACTCGCACTGAATCGGAATCAAAACCCCGTCTGCTGCTGTGAGCGCATTCACGGTCATCAGTCCCAGGCTTGGCGGGCAGTCCACAATGGTGAAATCAAATTCTTCCCGTATGTGCTTCAGTGCCCTGCGCAGCTGGATCTCGCGGGCCATCATGGATACAAGCTCGATCTCAGCTCCGGCCAGGTCGATCGTGGACGGCACTACCTTGAGGTCCTTGATGGTCGTCGCCCGCACCACGCGACGAATAGGCACATCCTCAATCAAAACATCATATATGCTCTCATTCAGAATGTCCTTGTCAATACCCATGCCGCTCGTGCTGTTGCCCTGCGGATCAATATCGACCAAAAGTACGGTGCGGTTCTGCTGCTCCGCAAGGCACGCAGCGAGATTAATGGCTGTCGTGGTCTTACCCACACCGCCTTTCTGGTTGGCGATCGCTATGACTCTACCCACCGCATCTCCCCCTGTCCCGGTGCGCTCCCGCATCCAGCGGCGCCCGATCCGCCAATTTGCCTTCTCCCGATTTCATGCCCTCTTTGGATATACGAATTACGACTTGGCATACATCATCGTCATCCTCCCGCTGCATGTCCACAGAAAGGCCGGACTCCCGCATGGTCTGCACCGTCTCATGCAGCGAATTGAGGTAAATCCTGAGATCACGAACAAACCTGGTGACTCTCTGGCGCTCGCGCCGCGCCGGTTCCTCGCCGCGCAGTGCCCTGCTGACCAATTCGTCCATTTCGCGGGCTGAGGCGCCCATATCAACTGCTCTGCTCAACACCTTGTGCTGCAGTGCAGAATCGGGCAGTCGCAGTAGCGCACGCGCATGGCGTTCGCCGAGTCCGGCCGACCGAACCGTCTTTCTGATGTCATGATCCAGGGAAAGAAGCCGCATCTTGTTCGAGATCGTCGATTGCTTCATTCCGAGTCGCTCAGCCAACTCCTGCTGCGTCAGGCAGAATTTATCGACAATCCGCCTGAAGGCCTCTGCCTCCTCAATGAAGTGCAGATCCTCTCTCTGCAGGTTCTCAGTCAGGCCCAGCAGCGCCATCTGTTCATCGTCCACATCGCGGACCACCGCGGGTACCGTGTCCAGACCGGCTAGGCGACTTGCCCGCACCCTTCTCTCTCCCACGACCAGCTGGTAGCGCTCATCGTCCTCCGGCGACCTGCGAACCAGGACAGGTTCAATCACTCCCAGCTGCTTTATGGACTCAGCCAGCTCCCGCAGCTGTTCGTCATCGAAGGCTCGGCGCGGCTGATACGGACTGCTGTCAATGTCGCAAGCAGCAATTTCTCTGATCTTTGCCCCGGAGTCTTCCCCCGCTGGGCTGCGGGCACGGGCAAACCAGTCCCGGATCATGAGCAGATCTCCTCCCTCATGAAACTCGAATTCCCCAAAGGGAGTGCGCTTTCCTCCCCGAGAGCCAAAGAATACCCGAGGACTCAGGATCGGCGTCGACGCAGCGCGGCAAGAACCTCACCCGGATCGCGCCCCTGGCGGGCCAGCAGGACAAATGCATGGAAGAAAAGGTCAGCCGTCTCCTCAACCAGCCGGTCACCATGCCCCGCCGCAAGGATGACCTCGATTGCCTCCTCGCCTATCTTGCGGAGAAGCTGTTCGCGCTCACCCTGCAGCAGGCTGGCCACATAGGACTCTCCCGCATCAGCATCCCGGCGAGACCCGATAACTTGGTGCAGTTCGGTGACAATTTCAAGATCCCATCGCGCTTTATCATCGCACTGCGACCACAGGGTATAAAAGAAGCAGCTGTCGGACCCAGTATGGCAGGCAGGACCTCCCGCCTCCACCATATACAGTATCGCATCAGCGTCGCAATCTGTCCGCACCTCCACCACTTTCTGCCAGTTCCCGGAAGTTGCTCCCTTTTCCCAGAGCTCACCACGGCTCCGGCTGAAGAAGTGGGCCAGGCCAGTCTCAACAGTGAGTCGGACGGCCTGCTCGTTGGCGTAGGCGAGAGTGAGAACCCTTCCATCAGCGACGCGCTGCATCACAACCGGTACCAGGCCGTCTCCGTCAAATCTCACATCATCAATAGCAAGAGTCACAATCGAACCTCCACACCAGCATCTGACAGAAATTCCTTGACACCCCGTACAGACCAGTCCCCGTAGTGAAATATGCTGGCAGCCAAGGCTGCATCGGCACCGGCCTCAAAAGCCGCCAACATGTCTTCGGGGCCACCCGCACCACCCGATGCAATTATCGGTACCGGAACTCGTTCATGGAGTTCGGCGATGAGCTCGACGTCATAACCACTGGTGGTTCCATCGCGATCCACACTGGTTACCAGAAGCTCCCCTGCACCCAGCTCGACGGCGCGTTCCGCCCACTCCAGGGCATCCATATCTGCAGACTGCGACCCCCCATGGGTTCTGACCTCCCACGAGAGTTCGCCCGCACTATCCAACCGGCGCGCGTCAATTGCAACCACAATGCACTGCCGGCCGAATTCAGCGGCGGCACTGTCAATCAATGCGGGATCCCGGACCGCTGCCGTATTAATCGACACCTTGTCCGCACCCGACCGAAGAATATCTCTCACGTGCGCGGGGGATTCGATCCCGCCCCCGACCGTGAGCGGAATTGACACCTCAGCGGCCACGCCGGCCACCCATTGCAGCATAGTTCTCCGCTTCTGGACCGTGGCTGATATGTCCAAGAAGACCAGCTCATCTGCACCGGCCTCCGAATAGACAGCAGCCAGTTCCTGCGGATCTCCCGCATCCCGCAGCCCAGCAAATTTCACTCCTTTTACCACCCGGCCGTCTGCAACATCAAGGCACGGAATAATTCTCTTCGGCAACATCGCCTTCTCCTTTCTCCTCAATCACCGCCCAGGACTGCCTCCGGTGATAACGACCCGTCATACAGAGCCCGCCCCACAATTACGCCTTCCAGACCATCCGCACGACGCGCCAAAACCCCGAGAGCTTCCAGGTGTTCCGGGGCCCCCACACCACCCGAGGCAATCACGCGCACACCCGTGCTCAATACCTCACTCAGCAGTTGCAGATTGGGACCCGAGAGCATTCCATCACGGTCGATATCAGTAACGATCACCCTTTTTACCCCCATATCGACCAGATCCTGACAGAAGTCACGGGCCCGAAGATGAGTGTCTGTCTGCCATCCTTCCACCGCCACCCGCCGCGCGCGGCAATCTACTCCCACCGACACCCGACAACCAAACTCGCTCAATAGTTCCTGCAATATTTCCGGTCGCTTCACGGCAGCTGTGCCCAGTATGATACGGTGCGCTCCAGCGTCGAACATGCGCTCCGCCGCCCTTCGACTCCGAATGCCCCCACCGACCTGCAGCAAAGCTCCGGCTTCGGCTACCCGACTAATCACCCGCAAATTACCCATATGCCCCGTCCGTGCCCCGTCCAGATCAACCACGTGTATCAGCTCAGCCCCCCATTTAACCCATTGGCGGGCCACCGCCGCTGGATCGTCAGAGAACTCAGTCTCGCGGGCGAAATCTCCCCGCGTCAGCCGGACGCATCGCCCTCCCCGGATATCAATTGCCGGGATGACCCTCATTGTCCACCCCTCCCGGCCAGCTGCACAAAATTGCGCAACAACTGGCGACCATCATGTCCACTCTTCTCTGGATGAAACTGCACACCCCACAGGCTGCCTTCTCTCAGGGCGCTCACGAAGGTCGTACCGTACTCCGTAACAGCCAGATCACTTTCGCCCCCCGCAGCCGGAAGGAAATAAGAATGTGTGAAGTACATGTAGGGAGCTTCTCCCAGATCACTGAACAGGCATTTCGACCGGATAATGTGTACGCGATTCCAGCCAACATGCGGCACCTTGACTTCAGGCGGCAATTTAACAGCGCGGTGATGGAGAATCCCCAGCCCGGGTGCCCCGTCCCGCGCCTCTTCGCTGCCGGCGGCCAGCATCTGCATTCCCAGGCAGATGCCCAGCACTGGAACCTCCTGCGCAGCTGCTTCTCGCAGAGCAATGTCCAGGCCCGCGGCGCGCAGGGCTCGCATGCCCGCCGAAAAAGCTCCCACACCCGGGAGGATGATACCGTCAGCCTGCCGCAGGGGTGTGGGCTCAGAGGCTATGATGTGCTCCACCCTGAGTCGACACAGGGCATTGGCCACACTGCGCACATTATTGAGGCCATAATCAACTATCGCAATCACCGATCAATAACTCCCTTGGTGGAAGGAACATCGCCATCCGGAATCGCCTGCACAGCCCAGTGGAGTGCGCGACCGGTCGCCTTGAATGCAGCCTCACAGAGATGATGCGCATTGCCGCCGGCCAGAACCCTCAGATGCAAGGTAATCCCGCCGCCCACACTGAACGCACGAAAGAACTCCGGAACAAGATCAGTGTGAAACGCACCGAAAGCCCGGGCGGGAACCGGCAAATCGCCGGCGAAGAATGGACGACCACTCAGATCAACAGTTGCCGCAACAAGACTCTCGTCCATGGGAATGACGGCGTGACCAAACCGCTCAATTGCCCCATCATCTTCCAGCGCATTCTTTAGGGCTCGTCCGATGCAAAGCCCCACATCCTCAACAAGATGATGCCCGTCCACCTGCAGGTCTCCCTCGCCGTCCACCTGCAGATTCATGCCCCCGTGAAACCCCATAGCCGTGAGCATGTGATCAAAGAACGGAATGTCTGTCCGGGCACACACTTCGGGCGGCCCGTCCAGATCCAGACTGACCCGGATTCGCGTCTCGTTCGTCTCGCGCTCGGAATCTCCCCGTCGCATATCAATCCACCTGCCTGCACAGGTCACCGAGGGCATCGCGCAGTGTATCCGCCTGCTCCGGCAACCCCACGGTAACCCGCAGAAATTCCGGCAAATCCGGGAAATGGCGAATGAGGATCCCGCGCTCCTTTAACGCGGCCGCAATCTGTCCCGCATCCATGCCGAATAATCCCTCATCCACCCGCACCAGGAAGAAGTTTGCCTCGCTGGGAAGCGTCGTCAGGCCCGGAATATCTTCCAGATCTCTGCGCATTATTTCACGTCCGCGCAGCAGTTCGTCCACGGTCTCCAGCTGCATGTCGGCATTGCGCACCACCGCACAGGCCATCGCCTGACTCACAGCACTCAGGTTGAACGGCTGACGAACTGCGTCGATCTCGGCCACTTTGTCCGGATGCCCCACCAGGTAGCCTATTCGCAGGGCAGCCACCCCGAAGGCCTTTGACAGTGTACGTATCACCACCAACCGGGGATCCCTACTGACAGCATCCACCATAGTGTGTCCGCCAAATTCGTAATAGGCCTCATCCACAGCAATGAGCCGGGCATCAGTGGCACAGATGGTCTCAATATCATCCGGTGAGAAGTAGTTGCCCGTGGGGTTGTTAGGGTGACAGAGCACAACGGCTGAGGGGGACTGTCCTATGGCCCGGGTCAGACCGGCCACATCGAGTTCAAAGTCTTCGGTCAGCGGTATTTCCACAACCTCGAGGCCCAGGACCTCGGCGAGAACCCGGTACATTCCGAAAGTGGGAACCGGTATGACCACCCGCTCGACGTCGTGCATATGAGCCAGAAAGAGCAGCTGTATCATGTCATCCGATCCGTTGGATATCATCAACTGCTCCCCGGACACACCCGCGTAGTCAGCAAGTGCGCGCCGCAGCCCTGGCGCTTCCTGGTCCGGATAGAACTGCAGGTCGAGATCGCGGGCCTCCTGCAGCGCCACACTCATGAGTTCAGGGCAGAGACCGTAAGGGTTCTCATTGAAGTGCAGCCTCAGCATTCCTCATCCCTCCTTATGGCGATGGAGTCGGCATGGGCAGCGAGTCCTTCCGCACGCGCGAACAGTTCTGTCGGGTGTGCCAGCTGGGCGAAACCCTCTTTTGACATATGCAGTATATTGGTCCGCTTCAAGAAGGACTCTACGCCCAGCGCAGAGCCAAATCTGGCCGTACCTGCGGTTGGAAGAACGTGGTTGACGCCAGCCGTATAGTCACCAAACGCCACCGCCGTCAGGGGGCCGATGAACACTGCACCCACGTTCCGCACCTTTGTCAGCTTCTCAGCTGAATCCCGCATACGTATGGACAGATGCTCCGGAGCCTGTCGGTTGATCAGCTCCCACAGATGGTCCTCAGGCCCCACAACCGCGGCCGACTCGTTCTCCAGCGCAGCCCGTGCGATCTCCTCGCGCTCTGTATTTTTCGCCTGGTTCTCGACCTCCGCCGACACCTCCGCAAACAAGTCTGCGTCCCCGGTAAACAGGAACACACCCGCCTCGGGATCATGCTCGGCCTGTGCCACCAAGTCGGCCGCCACCGTACAGCTGTCCGCCGAATCATCAGCAATCACCGCCAGCTCCGACGGACCGGCCAGCGAATCAATCTCCACCACTCCATACACCAGTCGCTTTGCTTCGGTGACATATATGTTCCCCGGACCGCATATGATGTCGGCCGCTGGCACAGTTTCTGTACCAAAAGCCATAGCTGCAATGGCCTGTGCCCCGCCAATGCGGAACACCTTCTCAACACCCAGCAAGGCAGCGGCGGCGAGAATGAGGGGATTCACTTCGCCGTCCGGTCCCGGAGGACTACACACCACCAACTCCTCGACTCCGGCAACCTGAGCAGGCACCGCTCCCATCAGCAGCGATGAAGGATAAGCGGCCCGTCCGCCGGGAACGTAGATTCCCGCTCGTTTCATCGGAAGCACCTTCTGACCTACGATACTTCCATCCTCCCGGGTGTCCCACCAGCTCCCGTAAACCTCCCGCCTGTGAAAACTCCGGAGATTGGCGATCGCTAACCGCATGGCCTCAATCAGATCACCGGGAATCTGTTCTGGACCACGTGCGATGGCATCTGGATCCACCGCCAGTCCGCGCTCCCTGAGATCAGAAACCCCGTCAAACATGCCGGCATACTCGCAGACCACGGCATCCCCATCTTCGCGCACACTGCGGAGAATCTCGCTGACCCTGGTTTCCACGGAAATATCCCAGGTGAGACCCCGGTCTCTCTGCAGGAATCGCTGCACAAACTCCGCCTCCGTATACCGCCTCAGCATCCGGGCTCATCCTTTCCGGCCTCTGCCGTGCGTCGCAAAGGCTCAAGTAGCGTCCCCATTCGTCGATGCACCTTAAGGCTCACGGGATTGGCAATCAGCCGCGCAGTGACGTCGGCCAGAAACTCCACCTCGGCCAGCTGGTTGGCCTTCAGAGTACGACCCGAAGATACTAGATCGACAATCACATCGGCAAGCCCGACCAGGGGGGCGAGCTCTATGCTGCCGCGCAAAGCTATGATGTGGGTGTCCAACCCGTACGTGCGGAAGTGTTTCTCGGTAGTGCGTGGATACTTGGTGGCGATGCGCAGGGGTAAACCCCTGGAACGGTACAGGTTGCCGGGGTTGTCACAGTGCTGCTTCGCCATTTCCTTCTCTGCCGCCACCGCAAGGTGACATCGCCCGAAGCCCAGGTCGTACAGCTCATACACGGAACCGGGCGTTTCAAGCAGGGTGTCCTTGCCAACAATCCCCAGGTCCGCCGCTCCTTCGGACACGTAGGTAACCACATCGGATGGTCTTACGAGAAGATACCGGAATCCGCTGTCACGATCGAATACACACAGCCGGCGATCTATCTCGTCCAGTGCGTCGGAAGGAATACCGAGCGATCGCAGCACACAAAGAGATGGTGCCAGAAGCCGTCCCTTGGGAAGTGCGAGGGTCACATATTCCTCATTCATCATAACCACCCCCGGTGCGGGTTGACGCGGACCTGGTATGCTCACAGCCGCAGGCGTCAATCACGATTACAGAATCATAATCTCGTGCCCTTGCCCAAGACTCAATTTCTCGTCCGACAGGACCGTCACCGATCATCTTGACCGCCACGCGGTGTCCCTCGTCCCGGAGCTGCGCTGCGCGTTGATACGCTGTGCGACGCCGATGCCCGTCTGCTACCACGAGACAGGTCTTCTGCCGGCCGGCTTTCTCGTGACAGGCCGCTGCCTCCTGAATCATGTCAAGATCGAGTGCAAAGCCCGTAGCCGCCCCGGGCGAACCGAAGCTGCCAAGAAGGCCATCGTACCGCCCGCCCACTCCAAGACGCGCACCGCTTTGTGGGCAGTACATCTCAAATATAGCACCGGTATAGTAAGAGAAATCACCGGCCAGCGAAACATCAATCTGTACCCGCTCGTGAACACCCAGATCCATCGCCGCCTCAAAGATATGCCGCAGCCGGTGTAAGCCCCGCAAGGATTCTCCCAGTTCGGCCAACAGAGCCAGGTGGTCTGCAGTTGCACCAGGGGCGAAGATTCGCAGCAGCGGTTCCACCAACCCGCAGTGCCTCCGCCTCTCGAGTACATCGCGAGCACCAACGAGATCTCGATCGGCGAGGGCAGAGCGTAGTTCATCGTCCTCGCCGGGGGACAGATCCAGCACGTCAGATAACTCGGCCAGCAGACCATTGTGCCCAAGATTTATCTGAAACTGCCGCACCCCCAGGGCACACAGCGCCTCTGCCGCCAGCGCTATTAGTTCCGCATCGGCCTCTGGCTCTTCTGCACCGAGCAGTTCCACACCCGCCTGTGTCAGAGTGTGCGTTCCCCGACCGTTCAGCCTTCTCCGGTATACCTCTCCAAAATAACAGAGCCTGATTGGACGCGGCACATCGCGCCACTGCCCCGCCGCCATATGGGCCAGCGGGGCAGTCATGTCGGGACGCAGTACCAGAACCTCACCTTCCCCGTCAATCATCTTGTACAACGCTGAGGAGGGGAGGGGGTTCTGCCTACGAAACAGCTCATGGTCCGTCAGTACCGGTACGATCACCTCATCATACGCCCAGGCATCAAAGGTCTCGCGCAAGATGCTTACATGTTCCCTCATTATTCGGGTTCGTTCAATCATTCTGCCCAGATTACTGTACATATCACCACGTCTTCTCTTCGTTAATTGACTAAAGTCTTTGGCCGCAGTCAGCAACATATCATTCCCCGGAAGTCCTGTCAATCCTTTGGACTGAACAAGGGCCTCATCACGGGCAATGAATGATGTACCTCACTTCTCCTGCGAGCAGGAATCGCGGCCGGGCATTGGGAGGGGGGAAGCTCTGTCCCGACCTCGAATTCGCTAGGCTTCGTCCGCTTTCTTCTCGCTCCGCAGGCGCTCTATGGCCATTGCGTAACCGTCCGCGCCGTAGTTCAGGAACCTCTTGATCCGGCTTATGGTGGCGGAGCTCATCCCAGTATCCTCCACCACTTCCTCGTACTTCGCGCCATCGTAGAGCATCTCGGCCGCCCGGAAGCGTTGAGCCATGGTCCGCAGCTCGCTGACCGTGCACAGATCCTCAAAAAACCGGTAGTACTCCCGGACATCCCTCAGCTCCAGCATGGCCTGGAAGAGTTTGTCAACCTCCGGCCTCTGCAGTCTCTCGTCAAACCTCATGCACTGCCCCCCCTCTTCACCCGAGCACCGACCCCGGGCTATTGTTGGCACTTTACACCTCCCCCGCGCCGCAGGGCAATTATTTCCCGGGAAATACTCTGTCCGGGAAGCCGGTAAACGACTCGGGAGAGCATTCTAAATCCGTACTTCTCCATGACTGACCCAGCCTCCTCCATTTCTTCAGTCGCCCTGGGACCCTTCCACCATCCACACCAACCTCCTGGCCTGAGTAAAGGCCCGGCCAGTGATGTAAGTTTACGAGCCGGCGCCGTTGCCCGGCTGAGGATTCCATCCACGGGGAGTATGTCGCCGAATGGGCTGCAAAGCAGTTCTTCCGCCCGTTCATGAAGGACCAGGAGATTGTGGTTGGGCAGCTGAGAAGCCACGTGGACAAGGAAACCGGTCTTACGGGCGGACGAATCGAGGAGAGCGACGCGCCAGTGCGGTTGTATCAGTGCCGCTACCACACCAGGAAAACCACCACCTGATCCGAGGTCAATCACGGTCGGGCAGAAGTTCTGCCCAACACCCAACAGTTCGAGCGCCCGGACTCCTAACAACGAGTCCAGAAGGTGGCGATGAACCAGGGTTTGAGTGGATGCATCCGACACGAGGCCCAGACTTTCGCTGTATTTCTGCACTTCTCTCGCGTGAACGGCGAGGCCCTCCGCCACCTCCGCGGAGACACTTATGCCGAACTGGGCCAGGTGAGCGGAAAGCTGTCCACCGTCCATCAGGAACTCTCTCCTCCCCGGTTGCCGCCTATCCATACCATCAGCACCGATACGTCAGCAGGTGAGACTCCCGGGATGCGCATGGCCTGCCCCAGTGACCGCGGCATCACACGTCCCAGCTTCTCCCGCGCCTCCGAGGACAGCCCCGGGACTTCCCCGTAGTTGATGTCATGCGGTATGCGCGTTCGCTCAGACCGTAGGTAGCGCCGCACCTGATCTTCTTGCTTTTCAATGTAGCCCTCGTACTTGATGTCAATCTCCACCGCCTCGCGAACGACCCGGGACAGATCTGGTCTCTGTTCATCAATCTCTGCGAGTGAATCGTAATCAACTTCCGGCCGGCGCAAAAGTCTCGCCAGTGAAGCTGCCTCGCGCAGGGGACTGGTGCCGAGGCTTCTCAGGTGCCTGTTGACATGCTCATCGCACTTGACCCTCGTCTCCCTTAACCTCTCGATCTCATCTTCTACAAGACTGCGGCGCGTCCGTGCGCGGCCATATCGTTCCTCAGACACCAACCCCACCTCCCTTCCCAATTCGGTCAGCCGGAAGTCCGCATTGTCCTGGCGCAGCAGGAGGCGGTACTCGGCACGGGACGTCAGCATCCGGTAGGGCTCATCGACGCCCTTGGTGACCAGATCATCAATGAGCACTCCGATGTATGCCTGCGAACGATCAAGTACGAGGGGGTCTCTCTCCCGTAAGAAGAGCGCGGCATTGATGCCGGCCATTATACCCTGCGCCGCGGCCTCCTCGTATCCGGATGTACCGTTGATCTGCCCGGCGCAGAAGAGGCCGGGTATGCTCTTGCTCTGCAGCGAGGGATGCAGTTCAGTAGGATCAAGGTAGTCGTACTCAATCCCGTACCCCGGCCTGACAATTTCGGCCGCTTGTAGTCCAGGAATGCTGCGCAGAGCCTGAATCTGCACATCCTCGGGAAGGCTGGTAGACAGCCCCTGTACGTACATCTCTTCGCTATCGCGCCCCTCGGGTTCGAGAAAGACTGGATGCGAGGGCCGGTCTGGAAATCTCATAATCTTATCTTCCAGGCAGGGACAGTAGCGCGGGCCCGCACTCTCCATCGTACCGTCGTACATGGGTGTGCGGCCTATGTTCTCGCGCACGATCCGGCCAGTATCATCGCTGGTATGGGTCAGCCAGCAGGCCAACTGTTCACGCTCCCCGCCTCCGGCGTCAAGATCCATTTCAAGCGGATCATTGATTGCAGACATAAAAGAAAACGCTCGCGGTTCACGATCACCCTCCTGCCTCTGCATTTTGGAGGTGTCGATGGTGTCCCGGGCAATGCGGGGGGGTGTGCCGGTCATGAAACGCCCTATGCGCATGTTCCGCCCGGCGAGGTCCGAGCTGAGATCCACAGCCGGAGTCAGGCCGTTGGGGCCGGATTCGTACCCATATTCTCCGGTAAAGACCCGTCCCCGCAGATACACCCCGGCGGTGATGATCACCGCCCGTGCACCATACTTCATCCCGGTCTTTGTAGTTATCCCGCAGATGCGCCCCCCGGAGACGACCAGACCGTCAACCATGGCCTCCTTCAGGCGCAGACGGGGCTGCCGCATGAGTGCCCGCAGAATTCTCTGCGAGTATTCATTTTTGTCTGCCTGAGCACGAAGGGACTGCACGGCCGGCCCTTTGCCGGTATTGAGGGTGCGAATCTGCACATACGTGTCATCGATGGCACGGGCCATCTCGCCACCGAGGGCATCAATTTCGCGCACGAGATGTCCCTTGGCCGGCCCTCCTACAGCCGGGTTGCAGGGCATGGCACCGGTGCTGTCCAGATTGATAGTCAGCACCAGTACATCGTGCCCCATGCGGGCGGCGGCCAGCCCGGCCTCCGCCCCGGCATGCCCGGCCCCCACCACTACCACATCATAATCTGCCTCGTGATAACGCAACGACGCTCACCCCTCAACAGTAATTCGCACGACAATTTTCCTCATAAATCGCAGCATTACTTGCCCACGCAGAACTGCGAGAATATGCGGTCCAGCAGGCCCTCGGCCGCAGACTCGCCCGTGATAGTCCCCAGTTCGCGGGCACATTCCCGCAGGTCTATTCCAACCAGGTCTACTGGAACACCGGATGCCAGTGCCGAACGTGCATCGTCAAGCGCCGTCGCGGCCGAGCGAAGAGCCTGCTCATGGCGGGCACTGGCAGCTATGGCGTTCTCCTCATCCACGCTACCGCCAGCGGCGCAGGCGACCTGTCGAGCCACAGCATCCTCCAGCCCGTCAAGCCCCTCGCGCGTAAGCGCCGAAGTCCGAATAATCTCCGCATTTTCACCCAGGCGCGCGGATATCTCATCCTCATCCACTGATCGGGCCGCAAGGTCGATCTTGTTCAGTACCGCTACGATGCCGATCTCGCCTCGCTTCTGTGCCCCAACGGCCGTCTCTATAACCTCCATATCGTCCGCATTGAGAGGCTCACCGTCATCGAAGACCAGGAGCATGAGCTCAGCTTCCCCGGCGGCGCGCCGGGCCCGTTCGACTCCCATCTCCTCAACACGGTCCCGGCCCTCCCGCAGGCCGGCCGTATCCACCAGCACCAGGGGTATTCCCTGCACCACTACAGTCTCCTCCAACACATCTCGCGTCGTTCCGGGGGTGTCAGTCACTATCGCCCGGTCTCTCTGCAGCAGGCCATTCAGCAGCGAGGACTTTCCGACATTGGGCCGGCCCACAATGACTGTCCGGACTCCCTCACGATAAGGACGGGCTCGCCGGGCGGAAAGAATCAGCTCCTCCATCTCTTGCCGCATTCCTGCGAGTTCCCGCCTCGCCTCACTGCGGTCTGCTTCTTCAATATCCATTTCGGGATAATCGAGAACCACTTCTAGATGTGCCATGAGGTCGAGGAGGTCTCCCCGCAGATCTCGAATGCGTCGGCCCAGCTGTCCCTCCAGCTGCTGCAACGCCAGGCGTGCACCCGCCCGCGATCGCGCCGATATCACATCGGCAACTGCCTCGGCCTGGCTGAGGTCCATCTTCCCGTTCAGAAATGCTCTCTTTGTGAACTCCCCGGGTCCGGCCATCCGTGCCCCGGCATGCAGAACGGCATGCACCACGGCCTCGACCGGCACCGGCCCCCCATGACAGTCGAACTCCACCACATCCTCGCCTGTGTAGCTGCGCGGAGCCTTCATTACGAGCATGAGGACTTCATCTGCCGGGGTCCCATCGACCGGGTTTACCACCTGCCCATGATGGACGGTATGAGAAGGTAGAGAACCAACGTCCACCTGGCGACCAGAAGATCGGTGAAAGATTTCAGACGCAACACCCAGTGCTTCAATACCGCTCACTCGCACGACCGCAATCCCGCCAATTCCGGGCGGGGTAGCAACAGCCGCGATGGTATCCGCATCGCCCGGCGTCATGTCCGCACCCCCTTCTGTCGTCACCGCAGCTCCGCGCTCAAAATCAACGGAACTACCAGCTCACAGCATATCCTGGTTTCACTGACGAGACTCCGACGCGGGGGTGATGACCACGCATCTCTTCGGGTCCATGCCCTCACTTTCCGTAGTGATGCGCGGGTCATCCTGAAGTGCCATATGTACTATCTTGCGCTCGTGGGGGGGAAGAGCATTCATCCGCACGGCGTGACCAGTTTGCAGGGCCCTATGCTTCAGCCGGTGGGCCATATCAATGAGATCCTTCTTTCGGCGTTTGCGGTAGTGCCCGGCATCGACGATGACGGGTCGGCGATCGGAGGAATGCTTGGAGGCGGCAACATTGAGCAGGTACTGAATTGCGTTCAGAGTCCCTCCGTGTCGTCCAATGACCAACCCGAGTTCCTCTCCCTGGATCTCACACATTATGTACTGTTCAGTTTCTCTTACGCTGACGGTGAGATCGGGGTTGATGTGTTTCACCAGCCTGGAGGCAAATTCCTCGGCAGAACGAACCTTGTCAGTATCCACGGTCACCCGAACCGTTGCCTCCCGCTGACCAATAATTCCGAGGACACCCCTGGCGCCCTCATCCAGCACCTCCACCTTAACCTCCTCGCGCCGGACCTTCAGTTCATCCAGAGCGCTCTGGACGGCCTCCTCAACATCTCTCCCATGTCGGATAATCCCTTCCATCTCAACCTGATTCTCCCTCCCGTTCCTGTTCTGCAGAAAGGAGCCCGTTAACCATAAACTGCTGTCCGACCCCGAAGATATTTGTGACAGTCCAGTAAAGAGCCAGACCGGAAGGAAACTGGGTGCTGATGTATCCGATAAACAGAGGCATGCCGTAGGCCATAATCGCCTGGCTGCCGCCCGCAGAGTCGGCACCGTGTGACATACTCAATCGCGTCTGCACAAAGGTGCTGATAGCGGCGAGAACAGGGAGGATGAACAGCGGATCCGGCTGGGCCAGATCGGGCAGCCACAAAAATCCTGCGGCTTCACCAAATTGAAATTCCCGCAGGGCGGTAAACATGGCAATAATCACGGGCATCTGAATCAACATCGGCAGGCATCCCGCCGCAGGGTTAACGCCGTGTTCTTTCCACAACTTTACGGTTTCTTCATTGAGTCTTTGCTGGTCATCTTTATATTTTTTCTTAAGTGCTTCCATCTCCGGGTTGAGTTTCTGCATCTTCGCAGTAGCCCGGTTTTGTGAAAAGGTCAGCGGCACCAGAATCAACCGCACCACGAGCGTCATGAGAATGATCCCCAGTCCGTAACTGCCCAGAGAATCGCCAAAAAACTCAATCGCGCTGCTGACTAACCCTACCATTGCCTGCCACATTCTCTAGATCCTCGCCTCCCAATGAGGCCGCATTTCCCCGTGCAACCCCTTCTTATGCTTAGTATGATCATAGATATAAAAGGTACCCAAACACAACCTCACGGAACCGGATCGTGGCCCTGCGGGCCGAGGGGATGACACTTCATTATCCGGCGCAGTGCGAGATATCCCCCCCGCATGACGCCGTGTCGGTTGACCGCCTGCACCGCGTATTCCGAGCAGCTGGGTCGAAAGCGGCACTGGACACCAATCAGAGGCGACATGTGTCGTTGATAACCCTTGATAATACTGACCATGATTCGCCGAACCACGGATACGTCCCTTCCCTTCCCTGCATGACGAAAAGCTTCTATGTCTCCGAGGGAATTCCTTTCTCTCGCCGCTGGCATCGCCTCAGAATGCCGCCCCTGTCCAGCAGTGAGCGGATCTCGGAGCGCAGGCAGGAAAACCTGACCTCGCCTGTCGTATACCGGGCCAGCAGAACCAAATCTGCAGGTCGGCCCCGATCCGGAAGTGTACGCAGGGCCTCCCGCATGCGCCTGCGCAGCCGGTTACGAAAAACGGCCCCGCCGAGCTTCTTGCCCGCGGCAAACCCCGCCCGCACCGGACCCTCCTCGCGCCTACGGAAATACACCACGACCCAATTTCCAACGAGCGTAGATCCTCCCTCGAACAGGCGTGAGAATTTCTCACCACCAGGCAGTCGCTCGAATTTCATCCCCCTGTGCCCCCGTCATCAGTCGAAGTATTCCTCAGCAGGAAGTGCGTTTGCGCCCCTTCTTTCGCCTGCGCTGGATGATCCTGCGGCCCGCTTTGGTCTTCATCCTCTTTCGGAAACCGTGCTTACGCTTTCTCTTCTTCTTGCTGGGGTTGTAGGTTCGCTTGACCATACATCTCACCCCCTCCTGTCCGCATAAGGGTGGTGTCCTCCGCCCTATGCAGAGCAGAGGCCGAAATCTGCGCGCTGTTTACCAAATATGGACCCGCGTAAATGCGGTTTTCATCATGGAAGTCCCCGGGGCACTACAGCCTTCGCGCGCAATGGTCATTATAGATTCCAGTGCATGGGGTGTCAACAGAGCAAAGGCCCGGCGGGCTGGGAGAGAAACCGGTTTCACGACCGCAAAAAATCAGCCCCTTACAACCAGTCACTGTTCAATCTGTCTGGCAGCCGCCCCTCTTGCATTTTGCCGACAGGAAAGTCGAGTTCGGCACAGAATATGTACGATACCGGACCTCTCCGGAGGAATCATCCGCCCACACCAGGGCTGCTGACTTCAGCCCCGGTGCTGCGGAGACCTGGATGGTGCGGCTGGTGTTGTGGATAAGTCGTGACGACTTATCCACAATCCCTGCTGACCTTATCCACAACTGCCTGTTGACAACTATGGGTTCCCTCGTTTAGGGGCAATGAATTGCGTTGTGATAACGTGAGGGCGGCCCCATCGGCGCAGAGACCTACATCTTGCGACATTGGCCGCCGTTTGCTGAGAAGCTGCAGTTGTGCCCGGGTACTGTGAGCCAATAATATGGAACGTACCGTTGCAGGAAATGAAGGCCTTATAATTTCGTATTCAATGAACATAGGCATTATCTATCGCAGGAAGGAATTGTGTTCAATCGCTGAACGGCTCGCAAAGTATTTGTCTCGAGCAACATCTGCGCCTTGGAGGAATAGCTAGATGTCTCTCAAGCTCAATGAAGTATGGAATGAGACCCTGAATCGAGTCCGGCAGGATGTGCTGCGGCCCAGCTTCGAAACCTGGTTGCGCACCTCTCGTCCCGTCGAAATCAATGAAGAACATAACTCGCTGGTGGTCGGTGTCCCTCACGAATTTGCTAAACACTGGGTGCAGGAGAATTACGCCCAGGCAATTGAACAGGCTCTCACAGATGTGGTGGGAAGCGATATGTCGCTCGACTTGATCGTCTCCGTTGATGCAGAAGAACTGGAGGACGATGACGAATCTCTTGCTCTGAGGCAAATGCGAGAGCGCCCGGTGCACCTGCACAAGGCAGAGAAGAAGGAAAAATCTAGGGATAGGGACAAAACAGCTTCTGATAGCCGGAGTATGGCCGGGTCAGCCCTCAACCCGAAGTACACCTTTTCCAACTTCGTGGTGGGAAACAGCAACCGCCTGTCGCACGCAGCATCTCTTGCAGTAGCAGAAGCACCCGCCAGAGCCTACAATCCACTGTTCATCTACGGCGGAGTAGGTCTGGGAAAGACTCACCTTATGCAGGCTATCGCTCACCGCGTACTCAACTCCGAAGCCTCGCACCGGGTGGTTTACGTATCATCCGAGCGTTTTGCCAATGATTTAATCAACTCCATTCGCGACACTGAGACTCCCAGCTTTCGCGCCCGGTACCGGAACGTAGAGGTGCTGCTGATCGATGACATACAGTTCCTCGCCGGAAAGGAGCGCACTCAGGAGGAATTCTTTCATACATTCAACACGCTGTATGAAGCCAACCGTCAGATTGTCATCTCCAGTGATCGGCCGCCAAAGGAAATCCCCACCCTGGAAGAACGTCTCCGCTCCAGATTCGAGTGGGGACTGATCTCGGACATTCAGTCGCCCGACCTGGAAACCCGCATTGCAATCCTCCGAAAGAACGCTGCGACAGAACAACTCAATGTCCCTGATGCAGTTCTGAAGTACATTGCCGAGAGTATCACCTCGAACATACGGGAACTCGAGGGAGCACTGATCCGGCTCGTCGCCTATTCATCGCTGCACCAGCAGACCATCAATATGGAGCTGGCCGAGAACGCTCTGCGGGATATTCTTCCTCAAAAGTCTGAGCAATCGATTACCATCAAACGCATTCAGGAAACAGTGAGCGAATACTTCGATGTAACACTCTCTGAGCTGAACGGTAAGCGGAGGACAAGGCAGGTGGCATTCCCCCGACAGGTGGCAATGTATCTCTGTCGCGAATTGACGGACTCATCCTTACCACAAATAGGCGCTGAATTTGGCGGGCGCGATCATAGCACTGTTATACACGCGTGCCGCAAGATCAAAAAGGAAGTGAAGAAGGATCCGCGTTTCAAATCCACGGTGGCTGACCTGGAACGGGCCATCAAATCATACTGATAACCCCCGTGTGCAAAACTTGTCGACAAGCATGGGTATAACTGCTGGAATACTGTTGATGGTCAGTGGACAGTTTGCTCAATAATGAGCATCTGTGGGTAATGTGGATAGAGGGTTAAACTAACCAACATACTTCTGCACACCCTAGCGCTCCCCGATGACAGTAACGGAAGAGGGTTTTCCACAGTGTTCACAGTACTACTACTACAACTGCTGTTTTATAATACTAACTAGTACCAACAGATATAGACCCGGTCAGTGACGCATCAGAAGGGAAGGTGTTCCATGAAGATATCAATCGATCAGAAGCCTCTCGCGTCCGCCCTTCAGATCGTGCACAGGGCCATCTCCTCGGGGAGCAGTCACCCCATACTCTCGGGAATACTGCTCACTGCCCAGGAGGGTATTCTTCATCTGTCGGCTACAGATCTGGAAACGAGCATTGAATGCATTATATCCGCACGGGTGGAGGTGCCGGGCTCGATCGTCCTGCCCGGCCGGGAGCTGGTGGAGATGGCCAATAGGATTCCGTCTGGTTCCATCGAAATTGCTGCACCGGAAGATCGTCACCAGGCCATCGTGACGTGGCGTGTTTCTGAGTATGTGCTCAACGGCTATCCACCGGACCAGTTTCCGTCGCTGCCTACTGCAGATGAGGCCACAAGCTTTTCCATTCCAGCACGAGTTATCAACGATGCCCTGCGCCGCACCGCTTTTGCAGCAGCATCAGTTGATGCAATGCCAATCATCTGTGGGGTGCGTCTGAAGTTCGAAGAAGAAAATCTTAAAGCCACTGGAACAGATGGATTCCGCATCGCGGTGTGGGAACGCGGAGTCCCCTGCAATGAGGAGCTGGATGTGGTGCTGCCGAAAGAGGGGATTTCTGATCTGTTGCGGATTTTGACAACGGCCGAGGCCGGAGAAGATGTGAGCATTTCACTGTCAGAAAATCATGTATTTTTCGACCTGGACTCCGGAACGAGGTTTTCAACAATAGTGCTGGAAGGCAAGTATCCCGATGTGATCTCGATGGTCAGTTCTCCGGGTGGTTACACCACCGAGCTCATTGTGAGCAAGGCAGAGTTTGTCAGTGCCTGCGAGCGGGCAGCTTTGCTTTCAAATGACAACAAGGGAGTACGTGCGGTCAGACTCCACGTAATGGACGATCGAGTGGTCTTCAAGGCGAGCTCATCTGAACTCGGAGAGGCATACGACGAGATAGAAGGCGAGGTCACAGGTGAACCGCTGGATATACTCTTTCAATCCCGGTATCTTCTCGAAGGCATAAAGAATATTGACTCCGATGAGATATCCATATCGTTCAGCGACTCCGAAGGCGCGGCGCTGATGGTCGGTCTCAACGATGAAGACTATTCGTACATAGCCCTGCCGATGAAGCAGAAGTCATGAAGGAGAGGTGGAGCAAATTCCGCCCACTGAAGAGGAACCTGTAGACGTGTATGTTGATCTGTCCAGGTCACTTCGCCTCGATGCATTGCTGAAGATCATTGGAGTTGCCCCCACCGGGGGCGTTGCGAAAATTATGATTCAGTCGGGAGACGTGTACCTTAATGGGGTGCAGGAGCAAAGTCGTGGGCGCAAACTGGCCGACCGGGACGTGGTGCGGGTGCGTGGTGGCGGTAGTTACCGGGTCTTGGACGAGTCCTGAAACCAGGCGAGTTACCCGATGCGGAGCGCATGAAGAGTGATGCAACTGCAAAAGTTGACGCTCAAAAACTATCGAAGCTACGAGAGTCTCGATCTCCAGCCGGACCGCCATGTGAATGTGCTGGTGGGTCGCAATGCGGCAGGCAAGACCAACCTTCTGGAATCCATCCATTATCTTGCCGCTGGACGATCGCATCGGACTCACCGCGATGCGGAGCTCGTGCGGTGGGGCGAACAGGGTTTCTTTATCAGTGCGATTGCCTGTGCGGGGACGGTGCGGCATACCATAGAATGTGCGTACGACGATTCGCGAGGAAAGAGTTTCCGGCTCAATGGAGTTGCCCAGAAGCGACTCAGCAATGTAATAGGTACCGTCAACGCGGTTATCTTTTCCCCCGATGACTTATATCTGATCAAGGGCGGCCCTGAAGGCAGGAGGGCGCTCATGGATACGGAAATAGGGCAGATTAGCCGAGGCTACCGTAGGGCACTCGCCCGTTACAGTCGCGTGTTGGCACAGCGAAACGACATCCTTAAGAAGATCTCTCGCTCTCGCTCTTCCGGAGTCACAGCAGAGCTCATGTCGGCACCATGGGAAGAGCAGCTGGCGGACATCGGTGCGCGGATTGTTGCGGTTCGGTTGGTTATGCTGCGCCGCTGGGGTGAATGTGCGCAGAGAATGTATGAGAGAGTGGTGGACTCACAGGAGACATTGACCGTCCGCTATAAATGCAGCTTCTCCGCTCTGGACGGGAGCCTTGAATTGTCCTTGCCGGACCTGAGGGAGTGGGTTCGCGAGAAGCTGTCGGGGGCACTGGAGGAAGCTCGACCACGAGAAATTGAGCGGGGCTACACGCTCGTCGGGCCACAGCGGGATGACCTGCAGGTCTGCGTGAATGGTCGGGATGCGCGCCGGTTTGCCTCACAGGGACAGCAGAGATCCGCTATTTTGGCCCTGCGAATCGGTGAGGTGAAGTGGATGCAGCAAGAGACGGGAAGAAAACCGCTCCTACTGCTCGATGATGTCATGTCCGAACTGGATGCCGCCCGGGCACGCCGGCTGTCAACGAGTGTAGGTGCTGAAGGTCAGACCTTCATCACCTGTACCGATCTCTCCGAGGTGGATCTGGGAGATACCGGAGCCATCTGGGAGATACGTGACGGGGAGGTGACCGGTCCTGTCAAATGAGAAACGACCGAGAAAAATAGGTAGCATACTGCAAGAATTCCTCACCCGCAGAAAGCGCCTACGCCAGCAGCTGCGCCGCCACGACATTTTTGCTCGATGGAACGAGATAGTGGGGGAAAACCTCAGCCGCAAGCTGAGGCCGGTGAGGGTCAACAACCGCAGATTGCTTTTGCGTGCCTCCAGCTCCACCTGGGCACAGGAAGCCAGCATGATGCAGCGACAGATACTGCAGAATATACGACGGGCGGTGGGTCCCGGGATAGTAAACGAGATTCGCGTACAGGTGGGATTTTCCCCGGGCTCTGTCGAAGATAGCAGTGATATCGATGCGGATGCCAATGAGACAGGTGACGGTCAAGCCGAGGTTCAGCCCGGGATCTCACTTTCCTGTTCCGAGGGACAGGAGTTGGACCTGGTTGACCGGGTGGAACGCCTGCGGCAGGCGGACCAGGAGATTAAGGACTGGCGAAGGAAGCAGGGGTGGCCAAAATGCGGCGTGTGCGGCGAACGATATCCTCCCGACATCAAGGCTGACTGCTGCCCGATTTGCCTGCGGGAACGAATACGTCATCATGAGTGGAAGGTGAAAAGGGCGGTTGAAGAGGCTCCGTGGCTGTCCGTACGAGCATTGCAGAAGGAGACCGGTGCACCGGAGAAGGTATGCAGCCGGGTTCGCAGTGAAGCGGCACATTTCTGGCAGAGCCGCATATGTGAGGCAGTGCAGTATGCCGGGGATGGGCTGAGCCTACCTGAGGATTTCGGTCGACGGGTGCTGCAGGCAGTCAGTATGCGCGCCGGGCGGCGACACCCGACCCTCGACTGGTCGTCTGTAAAGGAGGCGTGCGGGAGATCTGCCGCTGACTTATACTTTTATAAAGAGAGTGGGAGGTCCTAGATGTATATTCACCTCGGATGGAATGAGATCGTGCAGGGCAAAGATGTGTTGGCAGTTTGCAGCTACGAATCCTGGGCGGAATCAGATATCAACCGGGAGATGCTGGAGATGGCCCGCGTTGCCGGTACTCTGCGGAGTGTGGGTCAGGAGTTCACCGCGGACGACGTCGAGGAGATCAGATCTGTGGTGATCTGCAGCGAAGAGGTTATCTTGTCTCCCATAACCAGTTCCACCCTGCAGCGCCGGGTAGACAGAGACAGTGCTCTGGGTGTCTCCACAGGCATTGGTTGACCTGCAGCTGGGCGTTTTCCGGGATATGTCGTTTTAAACAGCAACTGTTTGACCGTGATACTTCGATCATCCTGCTACGACCTTGCTCAAAGGAACGCAACCTGAGGCAAGTAGGGCGTTTGACAGGGATGGGGGATGAAATTGCTGGAGTCACTGCGAATCCTTCGTGCACTCAGCGGGGAGACCCGGATAAAGCTCGTCCGTCTGTTGTGCGACAGTGAACTGTGTGTATGCGAGCTTGAATACATACTTGATCTCAGTCAACCCGCCATATCTCAGCAGGTCCGGATTCTGCGCGAGGCTGGCATAGCCACGGCCCGACGGCAGGGAAACTGGATATTCTATCATATTGATAGAGAGGACCTGGAAGAGGCATTAGATAAAGTGCGGGGTTATCTCACATCCCAGCTCTCCGGCGATGATGATGCTATGCGTACCGAGTGGAAGAGACTGAAACAGCTGCTTTCTGATCCACCGGATCATTGCCCGGGGTTTCCCCGGCCCACGGGAGGAAGGCGACAGTGAAGATACTATTTCTGTGCACCGGCAACTCGTGTCGCAGTCAGATGGCCGAGTATACCGCACGTGCCCTTGCGCCCTCGGAGGGTTTCCAGGTGAGCAGCGCTGGAACAGATCCGCAAGAAATCCATCCGTTGACACACCGGGTGTTGAGCGAAGTCGGGATTCAATCTTCAGAAGCACAGTCCAAAGACCTCGATCCCGACCAGCTGCATAAATTTGACTTCGTCATCACTCTCTGCGGAGACGCCAGGGACCGCTGCCCGGTTTTGCCATCCCATGTCTGTCAGCTGCACTGGCCGGTTGAGGATCCAGCAGCAGCACCGGGGAGTCAGGCCGAGAAAATGGAGGCATTCCGCAGGGTTCAACGCGAGTTGGAGCAGCGCATCCGGCAACTTTTCTCCAGCATTGATAGCGGGTTTGCACACTGACTTCCCCGCGGATTCCATGAGGAGGCGGGATATTTCACAACGAAGCGCTGCCAGCACCATCTGCCTTCCATGGGTTGGAAAAAT